>Ga0105052_10000721_pt1 | contig 45502 bp, 39 predicted proteins | sample FRY03_FD_78094 | JGI IMG/M metagenome (GOLD analysis project Ga0105052, IMG submission 78094) | Freshwater microbial communities from Lake Fryxell liftoff mats and glacier meltwater in Antarctica - FRY-03 | ecosystem: Environmental > Aquatic > Freshwater > Ice > Glacier meltwater ... | reverse complement strand
TCTAATCATTATTCAGTAAAATAGTTGATTTTATTACCGATTATGTATTCACTTTGGATTATAATATAATTATGTTGGGTATAGCTATAAAATGCCTTTACACACAGAACGTCCTTAATCATAATCTTAATGGTAAAAGAAACTATTCCGAAATCTCATAAGCAAGTTTTAGTTATACCTAGCACATCAAAATAATATTCACCCCCTTAATTAGTTTTCTAATTAATAAGCCTGAAGGGTTTAAATTATTAGCATTTCAAGATGAAGCAAATCAAAATAAACTCAATACTTTTTAGTGTTCAGCAAATTAAGAGTAACCTGCTTTCTCCTTTTTTTTCTAGAGGAGCTCGATGTAAGCAAGGTAGAAATCGACTTTCAGGATGATCAACTGCAAGTCGCCATAATTGTCCAATGCCTAATTTAATTATTTTCGACGTTGGTAATGCTTGATAGTGTAAATCAAAGAAATGTTCTGTTAAAAAAGCTTCAAAACCTTCCTCATCTCCGCTGTATAGTTTTTTTAATTCCTCCCTTGTTTCAGGGATAAGTACTTTTTGAATCGCTTGATTATTGGGTACTATTTCACTTGTTTCACCATAATAGGTGCACAGGAATGTATTTGTTGGAATAGGGGAGCGGTCAACATGAAACGAATAGACATCTGTAGTGATAAATGGTAAAACATCATCCCGTTCATAATGTTTAATAATGTTTAAAACTGGGGAAGCACCATGATCTGATAGTGCTTTCCAGTCCGATAATATAATTTCACGAGCAAGTTGTCCTTCTGAAGATAATTGAAGCTTAGAAAGTTCTTCAAGGTTGATTTCTATGATATTGTCTTCATTTTCTAGTTTTTCAACAATTTCTAAAAAATCGCCATTTAGTTCACGGTTCCAGCAAAGTGCATTTACTTCCTCCTGAAAAGGAATAGAAAGAAGTTCTTGCATACTCGAAACGTTTTGGATTTGTTTACTAGAGTGATGTGAGTTTGTCATAAGAGTTTATTATATCTATCTACTTTTATTATGAGTTTTTTTATACAGTATTCAGTTTTGAAAATGTATGTTTAATTTCCTTTATTAATATCCTCAATAATCCATTCTAGTTCCGGATCAACGTTATTAATTCGGTCTTCTAATGTTGGGATTATTTCTTTATCCGGCATGATTCCTCTTCCTATAGTGCTTGTTTTACAATTAGGTTTTGAATACATCAGCCCAAATCTAATTTTAAGTTTAGAATGTGGGAGTTTAAAAATTGGCATTATTCCAGCTACATATCCATTGTAAGCACCTCCCGTTTCTTCACCTACAAAGGTTGCTAAATTATATCCTTTTAAATTTGAACTGATAGCTGCTGAAGCAGAAAAGGTTTTACCATTTGTAATGACATATATTTTACCTTTGAAGTTACTACTTTCTGCTGCATCTACTGTTTGAGGCATAAGGAGGTGGTAGTATTTATCATTTTCTTTTTTTGTTGCAACAACCTGGATAGTGTATTTTAAGAGGAAGTAAGGAAGTATAGCAATATGTATTATCTTTCCTTTTATTGATTTGTTTTTGAATAGTTTTTGGTGAATTATACTTGTTTTAGAGGTTACTTCAGGTCTATAGTTAAATGCATATCCCTGATCAATTAAATAAGAGAAAAGTTCTTGTGCTTTTTTTGGATAACCTCCAAGATTATTTCTAAGGTCTAAAATCAAATGAGTTGAACCCATAGAATCAATTTTCTTAAAGTATTCAAGGTATTCACCCCCTAAAAAAGTTTTCACCTGTAAAAGTGCGATGCAACTATCTTTACCAATAAATGATAAATTACATTTTTTTTGAACATCTTTTCTTTTTGATTGGCTAAGTTTAGTTTCTTTTTTAATAGGAGTATATTTCTCGCGCTTAATTACTTTTAGTGAAATGATATTGTTGTATTTCAGGGTAATGGATAGACTATCTTTGACACCATAGCTAAGAAAATGAAAGTCATTAAAATTGTCACTCCACAAATGATTTAAAAATGTTTCATTAAATCCATCAGAGGTAAATGTTTTTCGGTATTTATTAATAATTTCTAATGGATTAATTGAATCTATTAATAGTATTTCACTTCCTAGTATTAAGGTCGAATCTATAGAGTTGTTTTCTATGATGTACAGTTTATTGTCAAAAAAAGCTAGTTTTAGTTTTGATAGAGGGTTTACCCCAATCTGATTGAGTTGTTTGCTTTCATCTTTTGTATATCTTTTATGAGGTATAAACACTCTACCATGACCTTGCCTAATTGCTGCGATTATTGGACTTATTTCGAAAAAAAACTCATTACGTGTTAATGGATGATTTAAACTTTTTGAAAGACTGTCAAATTTATATTCTAATGCTTCTTTTGTGATGTAGTAATATAAGTGAGGATGAAGTTTGTTTAACTTATTTTGGATAAAGTCAATATCTGACTTTAGTTTTTTTACACTAATTTCTTTCTCGTACTTTTTGTTGTAATGATTGACACTGTTACAACTTACGGTTAGAATAAGAAGAAATATTCTTAAAATAGATTTAGTTTTTTTCAATTTCATTAATTTAGTTAGATGATTTTCAACCTACAAACTCCTCAATCATTGCATAAACATAATCCAATTCTTTTTCAGTAATAGAGTAGGGTGGGTTAATGAAAATTACATTTCCAAGGGGACGCATCAAAAGACCTTTCGATAAAAAGAAACGATACGCTTCATCTCGTTTATCAGAAAAGTATGTATTTCCTTCTCCTGTTTTTAATTCTAAAGCTAAAATTGTTCCCATAATACGAATGTCTTCAATTGAAGGGTGGGATTTCATCTTTTCTCCAAATGCTTTGTTTTTAGAAGAAATTAAGTCAATACTTTTCCATGTGCTTTCTTTTTCAAATATATCTAAACTAGCACATGCTGCAGCACAAGCTAATGGATTACCCGTAAAGGAGTGTCCATGTAGAAATGCTTTCACTCGTTCTGGAGAAAGAAAGGCATCGTATATATTTTGAGTAGTAACAGTTAAACCTAATGGTAAAACTCCTCCTGTTAGACCTTTTGATAAACAAACGATATCTGGTAATTCTTTTAGATGATTCATAGCGAAAAGCTTACCAGTTCTACCCCAAGCTGTCATCACTTCATCAAATATTACGATAACGTCGTGTTTTTTTGCGAGTAGAACTAATCTATCTAACCATTCACTGCTGTAAATTCTCATTCCCGAAGAACCTTGAATGAGTGGTTCAACAATTAATGCTGAAAAATCATTGGTCTTAAATAATACTTCGACTCTTTCTAATAATTGCTGTTCATTTTCTTTTGTAGGAAATTCTAAATAGTCGACATCAAAGAAAAAAGGTTCAAAAGGTTTATTGAAATAATCACGTTCCCCAACAGACATTGCTCCAAAAGTATCACCGTGATAAGCTCCTTCAATTGCTAGTACTCTGCTTTTTGGAGTTCCTTGGTTGTGCCAATATTGAAAACACATTTTTAGTGCGACTTCAGTAGATGTTGAGCCATTATCAGAGAAAAACACCTTTTGAAAGTGATTGTCAGGTAAGGTGTTAATGATTCGTTTTGAAAGTTCTACTCCTTTTTCATGGGTAGCTCCTGCAAATATAATGTGATCGACTTTATGAAATTGTTCAGAAATTGCTTTCGCAATGTGTGGGTGACCATGACCGTGAACATTTACCCACCAAGATGAATTACAATCTAAATATGATTTCCCGTCTTTTGCGGTTAATGTTGTTCCTTCAGCTTTTACAATTTCCAGCACATCTGGTTCAGTCATCATTTGTGTAAACGGGTGCCAAACGTACTTTTTGTCGTTATCGATCATGTAATTGTTGGTTTAATCTAATGCTATTAGCTTCGCTTGTTCTTGAATAAATTTAGCGTCTACTTCAGAAGCTTCAGGAATTCTAGCCAAGCATTTTATTTTTGTTTTTGAAAGAATGATACTTTCTGATGTTTCGTTTGAAGCGCCCGAAAAGATGATTCCTTTGATTTCAATCCCTCGGCTTTGTATCAATTCAATCGTCATTAGTGTATGGTTGATGCTTCCTAAATAATTTTTAGAAACGATGATGACAGGAAGGTTTAATGTTTCAAAAACATCTAAGTAAGTATCCCCTTTTTGATTGATTGGAACCATGATTCCACCAGCACCTTCTAGAATAAAATTTCCAGCAACTTCTGGTTTTTGAATATCATTCATTTGAATTTCAATCCCATCAATAGCTGCAGCAGCATGAGGTGACATTGGAGAATTTAGACGAAATCTTTCTTCAAGAACGGTAACGTTATTTGTTGTCCATCTGTTAACTTTGATCGAGTCTGAATTATCCAAATCTCCAGCTTGAATAGGCTTCCAATAAGTAGCTTTTAATGCTTCAGAAAGAATGGCACTTACTACTGTTTTACCAACATCAGTACCTATTCCCGTTACAATATATTGTTTGTTCATTATCTTAACACAGCTTTTAGTTTAGCTTCTAATACGTCACGAATATCGTTCATTACTTTATCAATTTGCTCATCTTTCAGCGTTTCTTGTTCGTCTTGGAAAGAGAAGGAAACTGCGTAAGATTTTTTACCTTCAGGAAGTTTATCACCTTCATAAACATCGAATAAAGAAACTTCTTTTAATAAGTTTTTATTTACTTTTCGAGCAATTGTTTCAATCTCATTAAAACTAGTCACTTTATCTAAAAGTAAAGAGAAGTCACGTCTAACAGAGAACGTTTTTGGTAATTCCGTATATTTTGTTTTTGAGAATACAAGCGATTCAACAATCGCATCAAAATCCAATTCTGCTAAGAAAACATCTTGTTTAATTCCAAAATGTTTCTTTTGAGCGGCACTTGCCCATCCCATTTGTCCAATAGACTTTTTAAGAATATGTAATTCGACCCCGTCTTCAAGTAAAGAGTTTGATAAAGAAGATTCTCTTAATAGATTAAAAATCCCTAATCGCTGTAAAACAGAGTTCACAATTCCTTTTATACTATAAAAACTGGCTGTTTTTTTAGAAGAGTTCCATTGTTCAGATTCTAATCGACCAGTTATAGCGATCATTAATTTTTTACTTTCCTTGAATGAATCTCCATTTTTTACATAGGTTTTTCCAAATTCGAATAGTTTTAAATCAGGATTTTGTCTATTTTGATTGTGTTTAATGACTTCTAATAAATTAAATAGCAATGTTTGTCTCATTACACCAAGTTCTTGGCTTAAAGGATTCAGTAAATTGACATTGTTACTTTCTTTCACTACTTCTCCACCTAATTTAGTGGAATATTGAACGTTTGTTAAAGAATTGTTTAGCATCTCATAAAACCCTTTTCCAACTAAAAATTCAGAAAGAGTGTTTTGTGTTTTCTCTAAGTCTGGCTTTGTGAAATTATTAATAGAAGTGTTTAATTTTTCAGGAAGAGGAATGTTGTTAAAGCCAAAAATTCTTAAAATTTCCTCTATTATATCTGCTTCACGTGTTACATCAACTCTGTATGCTGGCACTTCTAGTTTCGCTGTGCCATTGATGTCTGAAATGATTTTAATATCAAGATTTTCTAGAATTTCATTAATCTGCTGCTTTGGAATTTCAATACCAATAAGTTGTGTGCATTTTTGATAATGAAAAATTACTGAATGGTTTTCTATTTTTTTAGGGTAAATATCTGTGATTTCCATACTGATTTCTGCACCAGCTAATTCTTTTATTAAAAGTGCAGCTCTTTTTAGAGCGTAGTCTGTCAATGAAGGATCAACACCTCTTTCAAATCTAAAACTAGCATCTGTATTTAAGCCGTGTTCTTTAGCTGTTTTTCTAACAGAAACAGGATTGAAGTAAGCCGATTCTATGAAAATGCTTTTTGTTGAAGCTTTGACTCCAGAATTTAGACCTCCAAATACTCCTGCAATACAAAGATTTTCATGACCATTTGTTATCATTAAATTTTTGTCTGATAACGTTCTTTCTGTACCATCTAATGTGATAAATTTTTCTCCAGCTTTAGCAGTTTTGACAACTATTTTACCGTTTAAGGTGTCTGCATCAAAAGCATGTAAAGGAGTGCCTAGTTCATGCATCACAAAATTGGTAACATCAACTACGTTATTTATAGGAGTTAATCCGATTGAAAGCAATCTGTTTTTTAACCATGACGGAGACTCTTTTACCTGTATATTTGTTAATGAAACACCCATGTATCTTGGGCATTCAATTGGGTTTAAGTTTTCAATTTCTATTTTTAAATTGTTATTGTCTTTTTTAAAGCTAGAAACATCAACTCTATTTATTTCTAATCCTTTGTTTTTGTGAACATTTAAAAAAGCTACAAGATCTCTAACAACACCAATGTGTCCCATTGCATCAGCTCTGTTAGGAGTTAATCCAATTTCAAACACGTAATCATTTTCTAATTGAAAATAAGTCGATGCTTTTAGTCCAATTTCAGTATCTTCTGGTAGAATTAAAATACCGTCATGTGAATGACCTAAACCTAATTCATCTTCAGCACAAAGCATACCGCTCGACTCTATACCTCTTATTTTTGCTGCTTTAATTTTTAAAGGTTCTTCAGGTGAAGGATACAATGTAGCGCCTACAGTTGCAACAATTACTTTTTGTCCAGCAGCAACATTTGGAGCACCGCATACTATTTGTAATGCTTCACTGCCTCCAATGTTTACAGTTGTGATTTTTAGTTTATCAGCATCTGGATGAGCTTCACAAGTTAATACTTCTCCAACTAACACACCTTCTAATCCACCTTTAACAGCTTCTATTTTTTCTAAACTTTCTACCTCTAAACCGGTATCAGTTAAGATTGTAGAAATTTCATTTGGGTTTATTTCTGTATTAATATATTGCTTAAGCCAATTGTATGATATTTTCATTTGAAACAGTCTATTCGTTGTATTTGTAAAACTACAGATTATCTCATTAAAAATGAATACTAAATTATTATTGTTGCTAACATTTTTTTAAGAAAAATAGTATGATTTGAAATTTCTATAAGATAAAAAAAGGACTGCTTAAAAAAACAGTCCTTTATATTTTTGGAATTTTTTTTTATTTATTGAGCAGTATAAACCCACGCATTTTTAGCAATAGCTCTAGCTTGGTCTAATTCAGATAAAGCAGTTTCTTTAGATGAATATTTGTTGTAGATAACTGAAAAACTACCGTTTCTTTCTATTACTGAAGCGTTAGAATTTCCTTCCATAATCATTCTTTCAGAAAGTCCCTCAGCATTAACTTTTTCTCCAAATGTTCCTAAAATAATATAGAAATTACCACTTTGTGAAGCTGCGTTTGAATGATTGCTTTTTGCTGGGTGATCATTGTGTTTTGTCTCTGTTTTACGGCCTTCTCCTTTAGAGTGTTCTTCAGTCGGTTTTGAATCATGTCCACTTCCTGTTTCATGTTCCTTTGTGCCATCGCTATGTTCTTCGTTCTCACCATGCTCTTCGTGGTTCCCATTTTTTTCGTCGTGGTGTAAAAAAGGAATCATTTCTTTATAGTGATCGAAATGCATAGCTACGTGAACTCCTCCACCAATTAATCCAAGTAAAACTAACATTAAGATCCAAAAAAGAAATCCTTTTTTCTTTTTTGGTAACTCTTCTCCGTCTTCTCCAATGTTTTTACTGTTCTTTTTGTCAGCTTTTGCTTTTGTTTTTGCCTCTTTTTCAGCCTTCGATTTCGCTATTTTTTCTTCTTTTAATTTTAATTTTGCTTCTTTTTCAGCTAATTCTTTAGCCTCTTTTTCAGCTTTTTGTTTTTCTTTTATTTCCGCTTTTGTTGGTTCAGCGGTTTTAATTTCAAGATCCTTTTCAATTTCAGTATTTTTTTCTTCAACTACAGGTAAAGGAGTTACTATTTCTTCTTTTTGAGGTTCTTCTTCTTTTTGAACTGGAACTTCAATTTTTATTTCTTCAACTGGATCTTTTTCAACAATTGGTTCTGGATTTACTGTAGGTAAAGGTGTAGTAATGTTTTCATTAGTAGACACTTCAGAATCATTGTATTTGAATTCAATATCATCATCTCCTTTAGAAAAAGTTCCAATCCCTTGAATTGATGCTGTCTGATTTGCTTCTATTTTATCTAAAATACCTTGAACACTTTTTTCAATTTGTGCCTTAGCTTCCTCAGTCGATACACCTTCACTAGCAACAATAAACGCCGTTAATTTACCATCATCATATTTTAAATAAGGCATAAACATTATCTCGCCAGTAGTATGATTAGTAATCGTTAAAGCTCCTAATCGAGGGATTATTATTGTGTTTTCTTCTTTAAGTATGTTGAGTAAATGTTTTTCCATTATGCTGCTGTTGACCAAATAATTAATTGAATATGTGTGAAAAATAGTGAAAATTATTGAAATAATTCAGAAAATTGAAATGTTTTGTTTAATTGTATTCCTCTTTCTGTTCTTTTTAATGTACAGCATTCGTTCTGAGAATCATGTTCTAAGAAGAGGATATAGTCATTGTCAACGGCAGTATTAAGGAATTTTTCTTTTTCTGTAAGTGTAAGTAAAGGTCTTGTGTCGTACCCCATAACATAAGGTAAAGGTATGTGTCCAGTACTTGGTAATAAATCAGCCATGAAAATGATTTTTTTATCTTGGTATTGTATATGTGGAATCATCATACTTTCGGTATGTCCATCTACAAAAAACATATCCATATTCTTAAAGACATTTTGAGTGAAATCTCCAATTCTATCGATGAATTTTAATTGACCACTTTCCTGTATCGGCAAAATGTTTTCAGTTAAAAAAGAAGCTTTTTCTCTAGCATTGGGTTGAGTTGCCCATTCCCAATGTTGTTGCGTGCTCCAATAAATTGCATTTTTAAAAACAGGTTCAAAGCCAGAGTGGTCTTTGTTCCATTTAATTGCGCCACCACAATGATCAAAATGTAAATGGGTAAGTATAACATCTGTTATATCATCAACAGAGAATCCTAGTTTTTTCAAGTTGCCTTGTAAAGAATCATCTCCATTTAGGTAGTAGTGAGAGAAAAATTTTTCAGACTGTTTATCTCCAATTCCTGTGTCTATAAGTGTTAAACGATCTCCATCTTCAATCAAAAGAGAACGCATAGACCAGTCGCATAAATTGTTTTGATCGGCAGGATTTGTTCTTTGCCATAGCGTTTTAGGAACTACGCCAAACATTGCACCACCATCTAATTTAAAATTTCCTGTATTTAAAACGTGTATCTTCATAGCTAAAAGCTTATTTGTTTTTGTAATAATAAATTCTGTCTCCAAAAAAATCTAAATGACTCGAAGGTTGAATGTTTAATTGAGGTGATTTAATCCCATCTTCAAAGGTGTTTTGACCGATTAAAACGCGTGCTTCATCCCACTGATTGGTGTCTATAAAGTATTGTATTGTTTGTGCTCCTCCTTCTATAAGTATTGATTGAATGTTTTCTTTGTAGAGAAGTGTTAATATGTTTTGAGTAGAAAAATCTTCTGTTTGAATGTGTTTTAAATGCTCTTTTTCTTCTGATTTTTTTCTATTTATGACAATCGTTTTACTTTCGTTGTTGAATATTTTTGAAGATTCTTTACATTTTAAAGTAGGATCAATTACTATTCTAATGGGATTTTCTCCTGATACGTTTCTGACTGTAAGTGTTGGATTGTCACTTAAAACTGTGTTCGAACCAACTAGGATAGCATGTTCCTCACTTCTCCATTTATGAACTAGTGTTTGTGTTTCAGGTTGAGTAATCCAATTGATTTCTCGAATTTTGTTAGTTCGCTTTTTGTCTATAAAGCCGTCTTTTGTTTCTGCCCATTTTAGTATGATATAAGGTCGTTTCTTTTCGTGAAAAGTGAAAAAACGTTTATTTAGCGCTTTGCATTCTTTTTCTAAAACACCTAATGTTACCGGTATGTTGTTGTGTTCTAACCGCTTAATTCCTTTACCAGAAACTTCACTAAAAATGTCTTTGCATCCAATAACGACTCTTTTAAAGTTGTGATGAACGAGTAGGTCTGCACATGGAGGTGTTTTGCCTTGGTGAGCACATGGTTCTAGAGAAACATAAATCGTCGATTCAGATAAAAGTGATTTGTTTTTCACCGAATTAATAGCATTTACCTCAGCGTGTTCGTTTCCATATAATTTATGGTAGCCTTCACCTATGATTTTGTTGTTATGAACTATAACTGCTCCAACCATCGGATTTGGATAGACTTTACGAATTCCAAGTTGAGCTAATTCAATACAACGCTGCATATAATTTACATCCTCTATCATTATTACGAAGGTAAGGAAAAAGATTTTATTTAGTGTTTGATTTCCTAATCTAAGTATTTCGCTTCAAGTCAATTTCGGATAAGACAATAAATATTAATTTATTTTAACAAATAAATTAAAGAAAAAAATAGTTTGAATTAAAAAATACTTTATTTTTGTTTAGAATTATTCTAAATAGAAGATGAAGCAAACACATGTAGTGCAAAATGATCAAATAGTGTTACCGGTTTTAGGTTGCTCTAATTGTGTTTGCAGCATGAAGAAAAAGTGTTGTAAGAAATATAAAAAGAAAGGTATTCACTGTAAAAAGTGTCCAAAAGTTTAGATTTTATTTATTTTTGCACCAATTAAATTGAATTCGTTTAAGTTATGAGTAAAAAAAATAAGGGAAACGGATTAGTTTTTTCAACTAATCCTAATTTTAGTTTTGATTTAGAAAGTGAAGAAGAATTTGAAACATTAGCGAATAATCATCAAAAATTATATGTTTCTATTGATCGCAAACAAAGAGCAGGAAAAGAAGTAACTTTAATTGAAGGATTTGTAGGTGCTGATGAAGACTTGAAAGATTTAGCAAAATTCCTTAAGACTAAGTGTGGAGGAGGTGGAACTGCCAAAGAAGGTGAAATTATCATTCAAGGTAATTTTAAAGATAAAATTTTTGACCTTCTAATAAAAGAAGGATATTCTCAAACAAAGAAAAAAGGAGGGAATTGATTTTAAGACTCAAGACTAAAAGACTTAAGATTATAGGAGTCAATATTTATTGATGACATTAATTATTTCACATCAACCATCAACCATCAACCATCAACCATCAACCATTAATCATTCAACATTAACCATTCAACATTAACCATTAATTAAGGCTATTAACAATTTGCTCTGAAAAAGAATTTCAATCCATTCATTTTCGAGATAATGGTTCGCTTATTTTTGTTGTATGCAAAACAATAACTCCATATTAGCATTAATAAACTTGATTGACGATCCAGATGAGTCTATCTATACTCACGTAAGAGATCAGTTGTTAGAATATGGGCCAGACGCTATTCCTTACCTAGAGTCTTCTTGGGAATATCAAGATTACGGATTACTTTTTCAAGACCGTATAGAGAATTTAATTCATGAGATTCAATTTGAAGCTACAAAAAACGCTTTGCAGTATTGGATTGATTCTGATGAAAAAGATTTATTAGAAGGTGCGATTATTGTTGCTAAGACTCAGTATCCAGGACTTGACTCGAAAATAGTAAAGGATGAAATAGCGAAAATTCAACGTGATGTTTGGTTAGAAATTAACGACAATCAAACAGCGATGGAAAAAGTGAGGATTTTCAATAAAGTATTCTTTAATTTTTATAAGTTTCAGGGGAATGCTAAGAATTTTCATTCGCCTTTAAATTCATACATTAATGTGGTGCTTGAATCTAGAAAAGGAAACCCTTTAAGCTTAAGTATAATTTATAGTATTGTAGCTCAACGTTTGGAAATGCCAATTTATGGAGTGAATCTTCCAAATCAGTTTATTCTTGCTTATATGGATGAGTATGCTATTAAGCAATTTTTACCTGATAATAATGGGTTGGGAGTGTTGTTTTATATTAACACTTTTTCAAGAGGAAGTCTTTTTGATGAAAGCGAGATTAAAGAGTTTTTAGATAGTTTAAACTTACCGCACAGTAGAGAATATTTTGAGCCATGTTCTAATTCCCTTATTATTAAAAGAATGCTAACGAACCTTGTAGCTTCTTTTCAGCAAGTAGGAAACGCTCAAAAAGTTGCTGAACTAGTTATGCTAAGAGATCTATTTGTTTAGAATAGATCTATTAGCATCAATTTCATAAGGTTAGGGGTTTAATTTTAATCCTTTACACTTTACAACTCAATTGAAACGGTACCCGAAGTGCTAACTCGAATAATCAATGCGTCTTTTTGCGGGTAAATATCTTTCAAAAACATAGTGTTGATTTTCCCTTTTAATTTTGTGTTTTTATCGATGTCTCTGTTTAATTCTTTAGTTAAATCTTTCTTAAGTTTATCGAATTGTTCTTTTAGGTTAATTTTAGATTTTTCTCTAAGTAATGTTTCTATTTTAGACTTAAAAATCCATTTAGCAGATTTCAGTAAAGCGTTTTTTGTTTTTAAGTCAAAAGTTAAATCGGGAAAACTTAATTCTTGTGTATCATTATTTAAAGTGGGTGTGCCATTTAGGAAAAGTACGCCTTTTTTTGTGCCAGAGAAATTAATTTTTATACTTAGTTTCTCTGCTTGACTCCCCATTATTTCTATATGCTCTATAACAATGTTTCTTTTTTTTACATTAAGTATTTTCCCCTTTATCTCTCTATTTAATATGGTTGTTAGTGAATCATAAGTAGCACTAATATCGACTGTTAAATTAAAACCTTCATCCGTTTTAATTGTTGAAGCGTTTGGCAGTCGATAAGATTTTACATCTTTTGGAGAGGTTGAAAATTCAGGTTGCAAAGATAGGTTTATAACTGTTTTTAAATGGTTTCCATCAAATGTAATGTCTCCTATTCCTATTTCTTTAGGGTTCGGATATAAAAATCCATAATTGTTTAAAGAGATCGGTTTAGCGATTAAATCCCATGCTTTTTCTATTTTATTTTTCAATTCAACTTTTTCTATCTCTTTATCAATCTGAGTTTCTAATTTCTTTAATGCTTTTGAAATTTCATCCTTTACGGTTTTTGTTGCGTCATATTTGAATGCACTGACTTCACAAGGAGATGTTGGTTCAACATTTATTAATTTAGTAGAAGATTGTAGGGCATAATTTGAATTTAGTTTTATATTAGTAGCATATTCAATCTGAATATCTCTTAAAGGTTCTCCTTTTTTTCCACAACTAAAATTAATACGTGGAGCAATACAACTTTCATTTGATGAGAAAAAATCACTGCATTTTGGACAATAACTAACACCAATTGAATATTTACCATCGATGTTGTAGTTAATAGTAGACCCTTTCCCTATAAAGTTTATTGGAGAGCGCTTAAAGAAATAGTCGTAGCTAATTCCTTCGCAGTTCTTTTCTTCTCCGTTAAAAGTATAAGGAAGTGATTTGTTGATGTCTTTTAAATAAGGAGATAAATTTACAGAAATAGGAAGTGAAATTGTTGATGTTTCTTGTTTGTTTTCAGGTAATTTTTCTGATGTTAATTCGGGAGCAATTGGCTGAATGGTTTTACAGGCTATCAACAAGAAAAAGCTGCAAATTGTAAAGATTGATCTCATATTATTGATAGTTAATTAAATATTTTGTGAACCAGTTTCTGAGATTACCATAAAAACGCATCTTCTTTGAACCAGTTTTCGTGGCATCTTAAGGTTTGTTCTATTACATCTCTCACGCAATGTTTACCACCGTCAAAAGGCGATTGATAATCACTTATGTGTTTAATTTCCATTGCAGCATCTTGCGGGCATGTAGATAGACCAACTTGTTTCATGACTTCATAATCTGGTATGTCGTCTCCCATATATAAAACTTCTTCGTCTTTGAACTGGTACTTTTCTTTTAGTTGTAAATAGACTTCTTTTTTGTTCGAAGAGCCCAAGCAGACTTCTGTAACTCCAAGTTCTAGTAATCGTTCTTCTATTTCTTTTGATTTCCCACCTGTTATAATTAAAATACGATAATTCTTTTTTGAAGCATATTGTATAGCGTAACCATCTCTAGCATTTAAAGTTCTTGCCATTTCACCTTTAAATAAAATGATCTCTCCATTTGTTAAAACTCCATCTACATCAAAAATGAATGTTGTAATAGCGTTTAGTTTTTCCTTGTAACTTTTCATTTCAATTATAGGTTTTAATAATGCTTTTTGTTATTGAATTGTAAATATTTAATTGATCCTCTTCAAGTAGTTTTTGATGTGCTGCTATAATACTTGTATCATTTCTTCTTGCAGGACCGGTTTGTACGTTTAACGGATCACCGTCAGTTATTTTTGAAACGGTTTCGTTTAGTAAGGGTAGTAGTAGTTCCCAATCTAGTTGGTTTTTTTGAAGGATATCTTTAGAAATAAATGCTAAATGATTCGTGAAATTATTAATAAAAACGGCAGCCAAATGAATTTTTTTTCGTTCTTCAGAATTGGCATCCAAAACTTTATGACTTATTTTATTAGCTAAATTTTTCAAGTCGCTTTTTAGTGAATCCTTATTTGTTTCTATTAAAAAAGGAACTTTTGATAAGTCAATAGCCCTGTCTTTCGAAAAAGTTTGTAAAGGATAAAAAACACCAACATTATCTAAATTAGGTAATTCAATACTGCCTGAAGTGTAAGCGATTTTAATGTCTTTAGGCAACTCGTTAATTAGCGGTAAGATCGCGTCGTCATTAGTGCAAATTAAAATAAGGTCACATTCTGGAATAGGGAATAGGCTACTTTGATGCTTTATACCTAGTTGCTTGCTAAGTAGTTTTGCATTTTCCCCGTTCTTACTATAAATCCCTGTTATTTTAACATGGTGCGCAAGTGAAGATGCTAAATGTTGTGCTACATTTCCTGCACCAATAACAAAAATTGAAGTAATGCCAGACATGTTTATATTTTAGCCCAAAATGAATACATAATCGGAATTAGTTAAAATCCCACTATTGTAATAGTGGGATTTACTTTATTTACCGTGACATTGTTTGTATTTCTTTCCGCTACCACAAGGACAAGTTTCATTTCTTCCAATCTTATCTTCAACAGTAATAGGTTGTTGCTTTTCCATTGGTTGATTTGTGTTTCTCATTGCTTCTTCATAACCTTGACTTCCTTGAAATTGGGGTGTTTTAGTCTTTGAAGTATTACCTGAATCACTTTTATTAACTTGAGCTTTTTGGTAATGATTTTCTCTAGCAATTTCTTTGTTTGAGTTTTCAATTTCTTTTTCAACAGGGATGTCTATTTTCATTAAGAATTCTGTTGTTTCAGTATTCAAACGCAAAAGCATATTTTTGAATAAGTCAAAAGATTCTAACTTATATACTAATAATGGGTCTTTTTGTTCGTATTGAGCATTGTTAACAGCTGATCTTAAATCATCCATCTCTCTTAAATGTTCCTTCCATTCATTGTCAATCATACCAAGTGTGATGTTTTTTTCACACTCTTTAAAAATACTAGCTCCATTTGTTTTATATGCATCTTCAATCTCAACTTGCATTTGTAATTCTCTTCTACCATCGGTTAAAGGGAATGCAATCGTTTTAAATTTACCTTCTAATGTTTCGTGAACATGTTTTACTTGAGGGAAAATTCTACTTGCAATTTTTTCGTTTTTACGCTTGTAATGATTTAACACTTCTTGATAAACTTTTTCAGTTAACTCAACTTTATCAATTGCTGCATATTCTTCTTTCGTAACAGGTGCTTGAATGTTTAGAATTCTAAGTAAGTCTGATTCAAAATCTTCAAAACCATTTCCTCCACCGTGTTGCGTAACTATAGATTCAGATAAGTCGAAGAACATATTGTCTGTATCTAAATCTAAACGGTCTCCAAACAATGCGTTGTGTCGTTTTTTGTAAATCGCTTTTCTTTGAGCATTCATTACATCATCAAACTCTAATAAACGTTTACGCATACCAAAGTTGTTTTCTTCTACTTTTTTCTGAGCTCTTTCAATGGATTTAGAAACCATTCCGTGGGTAATTACTTCCCCTTCCTTTAAACCCATTCGATCCATTAGTTTAGCTATTCTTTCAGAACCAAACTTACGCATCAAATCATCTTCTAAACAAACAAAAAATTGTGATGACCCTGGATCTCCTTGTCGTCCAGCTCTACCTCTTAACTGTCTGTCTACACGTCTAGAATCATGTCGCTCAGTACCAATGATTGCAAGACCACCTTTTTCTTTAACACCTGCACCAAGTTTTATATCAGTTCCACGACCAGCCATGTTTGTAGCAATTGTAACGGCTCCAGATTTACCTGCGTTAGCAACAATTTCAGCTTCTTTTTGGTGGTGTTTCGCATTTAATACTTGATGCTCAATTTTCTTCATACTCAGCATTCTACTCAATAATTCAGAAATCTCAACAGTAGTAGTACCAACTAAAACTGGTCTTCCTTCTGCAACTATTTTCTCTATTTCTTCAATTACAGCAGTAAATTTTTCTCTAGCCGATTTAAAAACAAAGTCATGTTGATCTTTACGTATAATTGCTCTATTTGAAGGGATAACAATAACATCTAGTTTGTAGATATCCCAAAACTCTTTCGCTTCAGTTTCAGCAGTACCCGTCATACCACATAGTTTATGGTACATTCTAAAGTAGTTTTGAAGTGTTACTGTTGCGTATGTCTGTGTAGCATCTTCAACGGTAACATTTTCTTTTGCTTCAATTGCTTGGTGAAGTCCATCAGAATACCTTCTTCCTTCCATTACACGTCCGGTTTGTTCATCAACTAACTTGATTTTACCATCCATAATAATATATTCGACTTCTTTTTCAAATAGAGTGTAAGCTTTTAATAATTGGCTTACAGAATGTATTCTTTCAGATTTTATAGAATAATCTCTAATTAATACATCTTTTTTCTCTAGGAATGCACTTTTCTCTAATTCTTCTTTTTCAAGATTTGCAATTTCAAGTCCAACATCTGGTAATATGAAGAAGTCTGCTTCTTGTTTACCAGAAATTAAATCTATCCCTTTATCTGTTAATTCAATTGAATTATTTTTTTCGTCAATAACAAAGAATAATTCTTTGTCAATTTCTTTCATTTTTTTACTCTGGTCTTGCATGTAGAAATTCTCAACTTTTTGTAATTGAGCTTTAATACCTGGTTCAGATAAGAATTTAATTAATGCTTTGTTTTTAGGAAGACCTCTGTGTGCTCTAAGTAGTGCAATACCACCATCTTCTAGCATTTGTTTTGCGTCTTTTTTGTCTTCAACAGGAGTGTTAATGACAGCCAGAAGTTTTTTAGCTTCTGTAAGGCATTGATTTACGAAGCTACGTTGCGCTGCAACAACCGTTTCAATTCTTGGTTTTAATTCATAAAATTCATGTTCGTTTCCACGAGGTGTTGGACCAGAAATAATAAGCGGAGTTCTTGCATCATCAATTAATACAGAATCGACCTCATCAATAATTGCAAAGTGGTGTTTTTGTTGAACTAAATCTTCAATGCTTCCTGCCATGTTGTCACGCAAGTAGTCAAATCCAAATTCATTATTTGTTCCAAATGTAATATCTGCTAAGTAAGCATTTCTTCTCTCAGTTGAATTTGGTCGATGTTTGTCTATACAGTCAACTTTTAAACCATGGAATTGATACAATGGTCCCATCCATTCCGAGTCACGTTTTGCTAAGTAATCATTTACAGTAACCACGTGCACTCCTTTACCAGAAAGAGCATTTAAGTATACAGGAAGTGTTGCAACTAATGTTTTTCCTTCTCCAGTTTGCATCTCAGCAATATTACCTCTGTGAAGTACTGCTCCACCCATCAACTGAACATCATAATGGGTCATTTTCCATTCCACTTCAGCGCCTGCAGCAGTCCATTTATTTAACCAAGTAGCTTTGTTGTCTTCTATGATGACACCATCTTTTTTAGACGCTAAGTGTTTGTCAAATTCTTTCGCTTCAACAACTAATTGACCATTTTCTGACCATCTTCTAGCCGTTTCTTTGATAGTCGCAAAAGCTTCAGGTAAAATTGTTTCTAAAACTTCCTCAATTTTTGCATCAACATCTTTAGATAACTTATCAATTTTATCAAATAGAGCCTCTTTATCTAATACAAGTGTTTCAGAATGATTTGCTTTCTCTTTTAACGATTTTATTTCACTCTCAATTGATGCAATTTCTTTCTTTATTAAGGCCTGAAAAAAAGCGGTTTTCCCTCTTAATTCATCGTCGCTTAATTGTAAAAATGCGTTTTGAAACTCTAAAGTTTTATCAATGATTGGTTGGTAGGTTTTACGGTCGTTATTCGATTTATCTCCAAATATTTTTTTAAGGATTCCTTGTATCATTTTAGTGTAATAATTAAAAATTAAAAGTACTTCTAATTCTGAAGAATAAGAAGTGTTCATTTATTTATTTCAAATAATAAAATGTCTAAAATTGTTCCAATTTCTTTTTAGTGACATTTTGTCTATTTTCTCTCAAAAAAAAATCCGTGCAATGTTAATTACACGGATTCGTATTTCGTTTTATTCTTTATTGGATATAAATTGTTTGTTTATTTTCAATCTCAGGTTCTATTTTAATTACTGTAGTAGTTGAGTTATTTAAATAATCAACTCTTAAGTCAAGAATAGCAACTCCAGCTGACCCACTTTTATATAAATCACTTACATCAAAAAATGCTTCTCCTTTGTAGTCTGTTGAAACAGCTTTTTTAATTGACTGGTCAACTTCACATGTAGCACAAGGGGTAATACTTCCGCTTGTTTCATCAATAAATAAAATAACTTCAGCACCTACTACTAGCTGATTTGAAGCATTTCTAACTGTTATTTTAACAGTAGTAGGAGTGTCTTTTTTACAACTACTTAGAGCTAAACTAATTCCAAGAATAAATCCTATAAAAGCGACAGGTTTTAATATATTTCTCATTATTTTATTTTTAAACAATTAGAATCAAAGTTAAACTATTTTTTGAAATCAACAAACATATTCTCAAGTTTGAAGGAGTTTATGTTGGCAGATAGTTAAAACATCTAAATAAAAAACAGATATTAAATCATTCGTGAAAATGGATTGCATTCCTCTAGAGGTAAATATATCTGAAGCAATTGCTTTTAATTGAATTGCTTGTAGTCGATATGTTTCTTGAAATGATTCTTCTTCTTTGTAGGATAAGTTTTGGTTTTTAGAGCAATAGTTTAAAATTTTCGAATGCTCCTTTTTAAATTGTATAAATATGTCTTTGCTAATAGATGTCTTACTTTCAACAATCATTCGGTTTACCATTCCATATAAAACATGAATGAAAAATCCTTGAGCATAAATTAGAAAAGGTAAGTTAAAAGGAGAAGTGTCTTGAAATTGTTTCTGAACATTAACTTTAAATAATTGGTTTTTATGGATGAAAATGTCCGAAATCTGTATTGAGTTTGTAGACGTGTTTTTCATTCCTATAGTATCCCAATCAAAAATAATAGAAACATCTTTTCTTGGAATAATAGCTGAGTAAACCTCTTCTTTTTCTGTGTTGAATGTAATCGTAAAATGCGATGCATAGATTGAGCCACTGCAATATTTCCATTTTCCTGATACGATAAAGCCTTCATTTTCGGAAGTTGCTGTTGCGGTAGATGTCCCACTTCCAGCGATCACAAAGTTTGTTTGTGGGAAGTAATGTTGAGCTTGCTCTTCACTAAAGTTGGATAAGAAATAATTGCCACCATTTCCTATTTGAACAAGCCAACCTAGACTTCCGTTTAAATAAGATGCATCTTCAATCAGTTTTAGGGTTTGTTCAATTGTATAACCTAGTCCATTGTACTTTTTTTCTGGTAAAAATGATTTTAATATTTTATGCTTGAATAATAAGGAGATATCTGATTCAACTATCTCGTTTTTATAGCTGCTATCTTCATTTTTAAAAGAATCATTGAAAATCGTTTTTAAATCTATCATATTACAAAAAAAAGTCCCCTATCAAGGGGACTTAGTTATTTAAAAGTTAATTGAAATTCTCGCTAAGAAATTTCTTCCAGCTTGTGGGTAATAATAATTTTCTGTTGTGCTTTCTCCTCCAGCTATATAGCTAAAGGTATAACCATTATTTTCATAAAGGTAATTGAAAACATTATTAACTAAAACACCAATGTTTACTTCTTTGAATCCAATTTTTGTTAAGGTATAGTTTAAGGTTAAATTGGTTGTGAAGTATTCATTTAAGACTCTATCGTTATTAGACGTATTGTCTAGGTATTGTTTTCCAACATATTTGGATAATACTCCAACTTCTAAATTTTTTATTGGTTCATATAACAACCCTAATGATGCTATTGTGTTTGGTGAGAAAGCGATGTCTGTATTTTTGTGATTGATTACATCTTGAATCATATTCCCGTCAGTATCATAGTTGTCGTAATTATCTATGAATTCATTAAATTCCTTTATTTTATTTGAACTTAACGTTAAGTTACCTGTTAAGCTAAGTTTTTTGCTAAGCATATAACCAAATTCCAATTCAACTCCCATTCTATAACTTTTGTCAACATTTATTCTATTGTAAGCGCCAACATCGTTTATTTCTCCTGTTAAGATTAACTGATCTCTATAGTTCATTAAGTAATAGTTTACATTCGTGAATAGTTTTTTAGCTTGATATTTGTAGCCAATTTCTACGTTTTGTAAATTCTCAGCTTTTGGTCTACTGATTTTTGAGCTATTAATGAAATCACTTCTTACAGGTTCTCTGTTTGCTACACTGTAGGAACCGTATAGGTTTGATTTGTCATTTATTTTATAAGTTAATCCTGCTTTAGGATTGAAAAATGTGAAACTAATGTCTTGCTGAAGCTCTATTAATTCTCCAAAAAATTGATCGAATCCTAAATAAGAGTAATTGATATTTCGAACTTGTAAATCTAGGTAGGTATTAAACTTTTTGTATGAATAATTACCTCTGATGTATGAACTTACTTCATTTTTTTTAGCATTGTTCTCGTAGTAATTTTTACCTAATTCACTTTGAGAAGCTGATCTTGCCCAAATAATTTCACCGAAATGTTTTCCTTTGTATTCATTAATAGCACCTCCAAAGGTTAATTTTAAATTCTTTAGGTTTGAATAGTTGAAAGAAAAAACACTACCATAGAAATCATTATCTAGCCACCTTCTTCTAATTAAATCGGTAGAGTTAATTGTGTCATTTGTTAAGATAATTGGATTTAAACCATAAATTGTAAAATCTTCATCGTTTCTATATTGTTCATAATAACCATACCCTTTAGTGTAATGTCCAGAAACATTAAAATTGAATTTAGAATTGATGGTATGGGTAAGGTGTAATTGGTAATGGTCTTGATTGTAGTTATCTACTTCGTTTTCATAAGTGTAGTAGTTGAAGGTTCTGTCATTTTTAAGTTGGTCTGCATTAATTCCCCACCAAGCTTGATAAGTTCGTTCATGACCCCTAAACATATTTGCTTTAACTAAAGTTTTCTTTCCAATCCATGCGCCTGATAAATACATTGAATTTAAATTTGATGAAGCTCTGTCTACATATCCATCAGATTGAATTCTTGATACTCTTGCGTCAAAAGTGAATTTATCTTTTATTAATCCTGTACCTACTTTTATGTTGTTTTTTAAAGTATTAAATGATCCAGCTGAATTATCAATTGTTGCATAAGCATCTTTTTGAATGTTATCTGTTTTAATATTGATACTTGAACCAAATGCTGCAGCTCCATTAGTAGAAGTTCCAACACCTCTTTGTATTTGAATATTGTCTGTCGATGAAGCAAAGTCAGGCATGTTTACCCAATATACTCCATGCGATTCAGCGTCGTTTAATGGAATACCGTTAATGGTAACATTTGTTCTAGTTGGATCAACTCCTCTTATTCTAATCCCAGTATAACCAACTCCTGCTCCAGCGTCTGAAGTGACAACTGTTGAAGGTGTTTTTTCCATTAGGTAGGGGATGTCTTGACCGAAATTAGCTTTCTGAATCTCTTCTTTGCTTAAATTGGTATAAGTTGTAGGAGTATTATTGTCTGCTCGTACAGCTGCAATTTGAATTTCTTCAATCATTCTTGCTGAAGAGATTAGCGTGAAGTTTTTGACGATTGTGTTTTCTTTGAAAATGACTTGAACGATTTCATCTTCGTAACCAATTAATGATATTCTTAACTCAATCGTATCTTTTGAAATATTACTCAATTGATATTGACCTTTATAATCAGAATAGGTTCCTGAATAAGTTTTCAAAATACCGATTTTAGCTTCAGGAAGTGATTTACCGTCTTCATTTGTAACGGTTCCAGAAACTTTGTTTTGAGAATTTGCTTGAAATGCTGTCGTTAGAGCAAATAAGCACATGATCTTAGAAATTCTTGTTTTCATTTTAAAATAAAATTTGACAAGAACAAGGGGCCAATTCTTTTATGTTAATAAAAATTAGCGTTTATAAATAAATGTTATCATCTTCCCTACGCAGGCATTATCCTGACAGGTTCAATGGGTATAATCTCAGCCTTTCTTTCGATTGGCACCCCTTAGAGATGGTGTAAAATTACTGTATTTATTTTAAAGGAGGTGCAATTATTTCTGAACATTTTTTAATTCTCTCATTAAGAGAGCCTTTAATGATAGAGTAGGGGAGTTTGTGTTCTTTTAAGGTTTTTAAATAGAGCTCAAAAAGTTCAAATCTATCGTTTTCGTTTTCTCTAAATTGATCGTATTCGTATGGAATATCTGGAAAACATAAAAAATAATGATTTACTTGTTGATTTAAAAAGGCATTTGATATAATATCACTGCATTGATTGTATTTAAATTCAGACCAAATTTTAATGACTAACATTTCGGTGTCGTAAAAATTGAGATTTGTTTCATTTTTTTTCCATTGATCTTTTTGTCCAACGGCAATAGTGTCTAAGTCGATAAGTTCATATTTCCCATTTGTTAGGGTGAGAAATTCACGTGCGTATTCAGGGTGAAATGTTCCTTTGTAAAGCTGAGCTAGAGCTTTAGATAAAGTGCTTTTTCCTGATGATTCAGGACCTGTAAAAGCAAAATTAAGTTGTTGCTTCATATTCCTTTTTCCATTTTAAATAACCCCAAATAGCAAGTGATGTGAAAACGACAAAAAGAAGTGCCGTTAAGTGTAGTCCTCTACTGTAAAATAAGTAAATGGATACAAAATCAATTATTATCCAATAGATCCAATTTTCGAGTACTTTTTTAGTGACCATATATGTTGCTGCTAAACTAAATACTGTAGTGAATGCATCTGTATAAGGGTTTGCCTGATCTGTGTTTTTTTGAAAAACGTAACCCAAAAGTAAGGTGATTGCAGAGCTTGCTAAAATATTGTAAATATGATGTTTTATGGGCCATTTAATGATGTTAGTTTTACTTTCTGATTTAGTCCAATTTAACCAACCAATTATAGCCATCGCAACATAAAACACTTGAAGAAAACTTTCTAAATAGAGTTGGAAACTATAGCAAATATAAACGTAGATAGATGAACTTAAAAAGGCAAAAAGCCAGGCAATCATTTTTTTATGAGTAATTAAAATTACATATAAAGTACCACATAAAACAGCAAGCCATTCTATTGTGGATGTTTCGAGAATACTCGATTGAATATTTTCGATTATAGCATTCATTTTTTACAAATTTCTTCGATACTATCTATCAAACGCTGTTCAATTATTTGTATAATTCGTTTATTATAAGAAAGTTTATTTTCTAAATAAGTTTTAAATTCTTCTGCTGTAAAAAGTCCGCTAATAAGCCCTTTATAAAAAGCATTTACTGCAGGTACTTTTTTAAGACTATCTTTTATTGCTTTTAATTTTAACTCTTTTTTTATAGCAGGAAAATCAATTTTAGTAGCGGCTAAATATTCTTTAAAAAAAGCAATAATTAAAAGGTGCTGTAATTTTATAATTGGGCGAATTACTTCATTTTGAAATACTTCATCATCTTTCTTATTTATAGAAGGAATGTTTAATGCGGTGCGTAAGCTTATTTTATCCATTTTAATTATCTCGTTTTTCAAATGTTTCGTTTTTCTTTAATCTGATTCGTCGAATAATTAAAAAGATTAATAGTCCGATAATAGTTACTCCTAAAATCCCATATATGAGGGCGATAAAAGATGCTGTTTTAGAATCCATTATTTAAATTTAACAGCGGTCCCATAAGCTAAAATCTCAGAAGCTCCTTGCATGATTGTTGAGGATGTGAAACGGACATTAATGATTGCATCTGCGCCTAGTTTTTTCCCATCATTTATTAAGCGTTCCAAAGCTTGATCTCTTGCTTGTGCTTGTAGCTTTGTGTATTCTTCAATTTCACCACCTATAATGTTTTTAAGTCCTGCAAAAATATCTCTTCCAATATTCCTCGCTCTAACAGTACTTCCTCTTGCAATTCCTAAAATTGTTTCAATCTCTTTGTTTGGAATGTTTTCAGTTGTTGTAATTATCATTTTGTGTAAGTTATTGTTTGTTTTTTAAAAATTTCTGAATGTCTTTATTTGACCCGTAAATCACAAGTACATCTCCGTGCTCTAATAGTAAGTCAGGCGATGCCACACCTTGAACTTGATTCACAATGCGGTGTCTACCAACAATGCTTTTTACTTCTGTGTTTTTAATTGTAGTTAAGATAATTAAATTGTATTTTTCTCTGAATTTTATCTCTTCTACAGTTTTGTTTTCATATTGTTCAGGTACGTTTACTTCAACAATGCTGAATTCTTTACTCAAAGCAAATGAATCTACTAAGCCAGAGAGACATAGTTTTTTAGCCCATCTTTCAGCGGTTTCTTCCTCTGGATGAACAATTTCGTCAACACCTAAAGCTTGAAGAATGTTTTCGTGTAATGGGTTGATTGCTCTACTGATTAGTCTTTTAACTTGTAAGTTTTTAAAGAGTGCTGTTACTACAATATTGGCTCCTTGATCTTCACCAATAGCAACAATGACTATATCTGTATCTTTTAGAGGTAAGCCAGAAACAGCGTGCATATCGGTAGCGTCCATACAAATTGTATGTGAGACTTTGTCTTTAAGTGCTTCAACTTTGCTTAATGACGTATCTATACCAATTACTTCGTTCCCATTGTTGGTAAGTTTTTCAGCTAGTGAAGCACCAAAATTACCAAGTCCTACTATTAAATATTTCATTTTTTTAATTGATTAAGATTTCTTCAGATGGATAGCGGTAATTTTTAAAAGTAACCTTTTTCATGAAGGCTATTAAAATAGAAAGCATGCTAACTCTACCTAAAAACATTATTAATATTAGAACTCCCTTGCTACCATCATTAAGAGTGGAGGTTATTCCCAGGCTTAAGCCTGCAGTACTATAAGCTGAAAAACATTCAAAAATGATTGCGAGAAGATTTTTATCTGGATTGAAAAAACTAATTAAGATAACACCAAAACCTATAATTATTAGCGAAAGTGTAATGATGGCAAAAGCCCTTCTTACGGTTACTTCTCCTATTTCTCGATGATAAATTTCAATTTTATTCTTTCCTTTTGCAAGGCTTAAAAAATTAAGGGTAGCAATTGCAAATGTTGAAGTTTTTATACCTCCTCCTGTTGATGAAGGCGATGCTCCAATCCACATGAGTAGTATGGTTATCATAATTGTGGGAGTGTATAACAAGGACATGTCTACAGCGTTAAATCCTGCTGTTCTAGGGGTGGTTGCTTGAAAAACAGAAGTTATAATTTTACCCAATAATCCATGGTTCGATAAGGTGTTGTTGTATTCAAAAAAGAAAAAACAAATAGTTCCAAAAATAGTTAAGGAAATTGTAGTAATTAGTGTAATTCTACTATTCAAATTGAGTACCCAAGGTAGGTGTGTTTTCTTTCCTAAATAGATACGCTTTAGGTGTTTTGATATAAAATATTTTAGATATTGAATTATGTTGATTACAATAGGAAAGCCCAATCCTCCCAAAACAAATAAAGAAATAATATTCATTTGTAAGAAATAGTTATATTGATATCCATCTTGAAAGATGCTGTTTGTTAGCGTTGAAAATCCCGCATTACAAAAGGATGAAATACTATGGAAGATTGAAAAAAACACGCGTTCAAAAAAAGAAGGAATTAATGTTTTTGATAGACTGGTGTAAATCATTCCCGCACCTATTAATTCTATAAAAAAGGTAATGATTAGTATTCTTTTGAATGTCGAAAAAACTTCTCCAATTTTATCAGAGTTCGACATGTTGCTCAAAACTAATTGGTTGCTGTAGCTTGAACCACCTTTAAAGAAGTAACTGAAATAACTCGCAAATGTTAAGATCCCTAAACCTCCTATTTGAATGAATGCAACAATTATCGTTTGACCTAATTTTGTAAATTGGGTTCCTGTATCAAACACTGCTAGTCCTGTTACGCATACAGCACTTGTTGAGGTGAAAAGAGCATCGATGTATTGAATAGGAGAGGTGGTAGCATTTGGAAGCATTAATAATAAAGATCCAGTAAATATAATTAGAATGAAACTTGCTATAAAGAGTTGTGCAGGATTGAAAGTAACACGCTTATAATTGATATGCTGTTCAGCTAATTCCCTAATAAATGTAATTAAAACTGCAATTTTGACCCAACTGAAATTATGGAGAAAGGATGATTTGAAGAAGGGGGAAGAGTTGAATAAATGAAAATAAACGATATATAAAGTAGTTACGATACTTATAAAATCAAATAAAAATACTTTTAAAGTAAGTTGTTTTCTATGGGTGACATACCTTAATGCCGTAGCTATAACTCCTGTTAAAACTACGGCATAATAAAAATTGTTAAAGATTGTTTGAAAGAAATTAGTTTGATTAAATCCAAAATCAATTACAAGTAATACTAAACCAACAAGGTTGATTCCAAATGCAAATCTGTAAAAGGGTTGAAAATTAATGTCTTTAATTCTTTTCGGCATATTTTAGAAATGACTATTGTTTTAGTTTTAAATCAAATAAATCAGTTCTACGATCTTTTAAGTTTCTAACACTACCAAATTTGTTTAATTCTCTTAACAGATCAATATCTACATCTGCAATTAAAATCATTTCAGTATTTGGAGTCGCTTCAGCTTTTATTCCGTTTGCAGGGAAAGAAAAGTCACAAGGCGTAAACACCATAGATTGCGCAAATTGTATATCCATGTTGTGAACTTTAGGGAGGTTTCCTACACTTCCTGCAATAGCAACGTAACATTCGTTTTCAATTGCTCTCGCTTGGGCACAATGACGAACTCTTGAATATCCATTTTGAGTATCCGTTAAGAAAGGAACAAATAGTATATCCATTCCCTCTAATGCTAACAATCGACTTAATTCAGGGAATTCAGAATCATAACAAATTAAAATTCCAATTTTACCACAGTCTGTCTCAAAAGTCTTAAGTGTATTACCTCCTTGCATTCCCCATACTTTTGCTTCATCTGGAGTAACGTGTAATTTTTCATAACGTTCAGTAGTACCATCTCTTCTGCATAAGTAGCCAACGTTGTATAACCGTTCTCCTTTTATTTCGGGCATACTACCTGTAATGATATTGATGTTGTAAGATATTGCCAATTCTGAAAATCTTTGAACAATTTTAGAAGTGTGCTTAGCTAGTTCTCTAATTGCTTCTGATTCTGCCATGTGGTTGTTTTCAGCCATTAGCGGAGCGTTGAAGAACTCAGGGAAAAGCGCAAAGTCTGAACGGTATCCAGATACAGCATCAATAAAATATTCTGCTTGTTGCATCAATTCTTCTAAATTGTCATAAGGTCGCATTTGCCATTGGATCAAGCCTAAACGGACAACTTTTTTAGTCTGACTAACCTTTGTAGATGGCTTTTCGTAATAAATATTATCCCATTCTAGAAGTACGGCAAACTCATTCGATTGTGTATCTCCCTCTAGGTAACCTTTTAGTATTCTAGCTGGATGGAAATCATTTGATATTTGAAAATTTAAGACTGGGTCGTGAATTTCTTGTCGTTTTACTTTTTCAATGTACTGTTTAGGGGTTAATTTATCAGCAAATTTATGATAGTTTGGAATTCTACCTCCAAAAGCAATACTTTTTAAATTAAAATTTTCACAAATCTCTTTTCTGTAATCGTATAATCTTCTTCCGAGGCGTAATCCTCTAAATTTTGGTTGAATAAAAACATCGATACCATATAGAACATCTCCTTCTGAGGTGTGTGTATCAAAAGAATAGTTTCCAGTAATCTCTTTATATGTATGAGAAGATGGAAATTTATCATAATCGACAATGATAGAAAGTGCACAACCAGCTAATTGACCATTTACTTTAATTACAATTTGACCCTCAGGGAAAACTGTGATTAATTTTGATATATGACTTTCTTTCCAATAAGCATCAGGCATAGCTGAATACGAAGCAATCATAGCTTCTTTTAAATCAGCATAGTCATCCATTGTTAAAAGATGCAATTCAATATTTTCGATATCTTCCTTTATCATTTATCAGTTTTATGTATATGAATATCCATTTGTGGAAAAGGAATGTTTAATCCTTCTTTATTGAATTCATTGTAAACTTTTTCATTCATTGCAAAATGGACATCCCATAAATCACTTGCTTTAACCCAAGCTCTAACAGTGAAATTTACAGAGTTGTCGGCAAGTGCAGAGACAGCTATAAAAGGTAAAGGTTCTTCTAAAATCCTTTCTTCTTTTTGGCATAACTCATTTAAAATGTTTCTTGCTATGTTAATGTCATCGCCATATCCTATGCAAAATGTCCAATCTACTCTTCTGTTTTCTTCGGTAGAATAGTTGATTAATGAAGAAGAGGAAAGGCTACCATTTGGAAGTATTATGGTCTTATTGTCAGCTGTGGTAAGTGTAGTGTGAAAGATTTGTATAGTTTTAACCGTACCTATGTATCCTTGTGTTTCAATAACATCACCTACTTTAAAAGGTTTTATAACTAAAATAACCACTCCTCCTGCAAAATTTTGAAGTGTACCAGATAAAGCCATACCTATAGCCAAGCCTGCAGCTCCTAATATCGCAATGAATGATGTCATTTCAATACCAATCATTGTAAGAACACTAATTACAAGCATTACTCTCAGTGCAGCATTGATAATACTTTTTAAAAATGGTTTTAGCGATTCATCGGTTTTGCTTTTTTCAAGCATTTTACCAAATCCTTTTACTAAACCTTTAATTATCCATCCTCCAATAATCCATACTAAAATAGCACCAACTAGTTTTGGAGCATAAGTAACTGCTATTTCTGTTGTTTTTTCTACTAAATATTCTAAATTCATTTTACCGGTTTTTCGCGATTATAAAATTAACTTTAATTAGCTGAGTTAAAAAGAAAAAAGGAGGCAAATGTTATTTGATTTGAAATAAGTGTTATAGTGTCGAATTTCGATTTTATGCCAACATTTTTTTTAATCCAACGTGAATATGTAATTAAAAATCGTTTTGTGCTAAGAGTGGTGTTTAAATAAAAGCAAAACACCTGACAGTACTTTGTAATGTTACAATGTGTAAGTGAAATACCGGAGAAATTATCATGAATAAACTAAGTTAACTTTAGTAAGCTTAGTTTATCTTATGTTTTGTTTAAAAAGAAATACTATTCGTACAGTTATTTTTAAACTTAGTATTTATTAATCCCAGTAAAAAAACTTCACTTCTGAAGGAATAGCTCCTCCATTTTTATAAATATCCAAACGAATTTTTCCACTATCTCCTTGAAAAACAATTTTTAAGTCATTATTCCCAACTTTACTCGTTGAGAATTCTTGTTTTTTTGACACAAAATTATCAGGATACCATCCTTTAACATATGTGAATAACCATCTGTAGTAAGTTGATGGGTCATTTGTTGTTGTGTTTGTTAATACCACTCTAAGGTTTGCTTTTTTTGTTAAATCTGCTTCTAAACTATAACTTTCACCCGCTATAACTTTCGTTGGTAAAGTTTCTATTCCTGAAGGTAATGATAAAATATTTTCACCGAAATCTGTTGAATCAGGATAAACAACTTGTGACTTTTTACCACATGAATAAGCTCCAATAAGCAATGTTAATCCTAAAAATATTATTTTAAACTTATTATTCATACTATTCTTCATTGTTCTTCTTTTTTAGTTCTTGGCAATAAAGTTACAAAATTTATAGATAAAAAAAACAGGCTTTCTATTGAAAGCCTGTTTTAAATATGAATTAGTAAATAGTTAACTATTTATCTTTTCCCATTTTTTGTTTTAATGCAACTAATGCATCTAAATCACCTAACGTAGATTTCTCATTGTTTTGGCTGTTAGATTTGCTTACAGCTGCATTTGAAGAACCACCTTTCTTAGCTACAGTTTTCTCTTTTGTAGTAATTGTTGGTTTGTCTTCTCCTTCTTCAAACATTCTAGTATGTGAAACAACAATCTTTTTAGATTCTTTATTGAATTCAATTACTTTAAAGTCTAATGTCTCTTCAACTTTCGCATTTGATCCATCTTCTTTTCTTAAATGTTTAGCAGGACAGATTCCTTCAACACCGTATGGTAAAGCAACGATTCCAGATTTGTCTTTGTTTTCGATGATTGTCCCTTGGTGTACAGATCCTTCTCCGAAGATAGTTTCAAATACATCCCATGGATTTTCTTCTAATTGTTTATGTCCTAAAGAAATACGACGGTTTTCTCTGTCTATTTCTAAAACAACAACATTTAATTCATCACCAACCTTACAGAATTCTGAAGGATGTTTGATTTTTTTCTGCCAAGATAGGTCAGAGATGTGAATTAATCCATCAACTCCTTCTTCTAATTCAACAAAAACACCAAAGTTTGTGAAGTTACGAACTTTAGCTGTGTGCTTAGATGTAACGGTGTATTTCGCTTCAACAACTTCCCATGGATCTGGCATTAATTGTTTGATACCTAATGACATTTTACGATCTTCTCTATCTAAAGTTAAGATAACAGCTTTAACTGTATGTCCAACTGACATAAAGTCTTGAGCAGAACGTAAATGTTGTGACCAACTCATTTCAGAAACGTGAATTAATCCTTCAACTCCTGGAGCGATTTCAACAAATGCACCGTAATCAGCCATAACTACAACTTTTCCTTCAACTGAATCACCAACATTTAAGTTAGTATCTAAAGCATCCCATGGATGAGGTTGTAATTGTTTAAGACCTAATGCAATACGTTTTTTGTCATCATCGAAGTCTAAGATAACTACGTTTAATTTTTGATCTAATTCTAAGATTTCATCTGGGTGGTTAACACGTCCCCAAGATAAATCAGTAATATGTATCAATCCATCAACACCACCTAAGTCAATAAATACTCCGTATGATGTGATGTTTTTAACCGTACCTTCTAATACTTGACCTTTTTCTAGACCAGAAATAATTAATTTTTTCTGCTCTTCTAATTCAGCTTCGATAAGTGCTTTGTGAGAAACAACAACATTTCTAAATTCTTGGTTGATTTTAACAACTTTGAATTCCATGTTTTTTCCAACATAAATATCGTAATCACGAATTGGTTTAACATCAATTTGAGAACCTGGTAAGAATGCTTCAATACCAAATACATCAACAATTAAACCACCTTTAGTACGACATTTAACGAATCCTGTAATGATTTCACCTGTACGTAATACATCATTAACATGGATCCATGCTTTGTGCATACGTGCAGTTTTGTGAGAAATAATCAATTGACCGAAACGATCTTCTTGACATTCTACAAATACATCAACGGTATCTCCAACTTTTAAATCTGGATTGTAACGGAACTCTCCATTAGGGATAACTCCTTCAGATTTAAATCCGATGTTGATAACAACTTCTCTTTTTGTAATAGCGATAACTGTACCTTCTATTACTTCTTTTTCATTGATAGAAGTTAATGTAGCTTCGTAACGATCAGATAATTCAGAACGTTGAATTGAAGTGTAACCTTCTAAAGATAATGCTTCCCAATCGAAATCAACATTTCCTTCGTTTGCAATTTTGTTTTCTGCCATGTGGCTTTTTAAATTGTATTTCGAGTAACTTTATAAATCCCGAAAGTGATTAATAATTAACTGTGTTAAATAAAGTTCACAGTTTTTTGGACTGCAAAGTTAAATTATTTATTTGTGATAAACAAATGTTATTTAGTCAACTTTTAGCCATGCGTTTTGTAATGATTTTGTCTTCTCATCATCTAATAATATAAATTGATACTGAGGACGTTCATAGTTCAACATCTCAACTTTTAATTCATATAAAACATCATCTCTTGATACTAAAATTGAAATCTTATCTCCTTCATTTAGCGTTTGTAACATGTTTTCAAAATTACTTTTGTCAACTCTGTAACCATTGCATCCTATGATTTCATCATTCACACTTAGTCCTGCGTTTTCTGCTGCTGAATTTGTTCTGATTGATCTAACGTTTAGTTTATTGCCTGATTGAGATAAAGATGCACCAAAAGAAGGTCTTAAAGTTCCAGTGTAATTCGCTTCAACTCCAATTGGTTCAAATATTTTTTTGTAGTCAATTACTTCCGTTCCATAAACATACGATTTGAAAAAGTTATCCATGCTATAACCTATGAATTTCTCTAAACTTTGCTGAAATTCTTTATCTGTAAAACCTCTATTCAATTTAAGATAGTACTGATCGTAAATTGAAAACATGAAGTCATCTAGGTTTTTAGTGCCATTCGTTTCTTTTATAATTAAAGCATCAATACAAGCGGCAATTACAGCTCCTCTTGAGTAATAGGTCATTGTTGTGTTTGAACTGTTTTCATTTGGTCTGTATCCTTTTACCCATGCGTCAAAACTTGCATGCGCTACTGGTTGAACTCTACTTCCAACTGTCCCTTCAACATAATTCACAGAACTTAAAAGTTTGTTGATGTAGGTGTCTTTTGAATAATAACCAGCTCTTAAAAGGATTAATTCATCATAGTAAGATGTAACTCCTTCCATTACCCACAAAAGTGTTGTGTAATTTTCTTCGTCGTAATTAAACGGCCCTAATTCAATCGGTCTGATTCTTTTTACATTCCATAAATGAAAATATTCATGGGCGACTAATGATAAAAAACCTAGGTATGCATCTCCTTCATAAGTCCATCTATTAACGCTTAACGTAGTTGAGTTCATGTGTTCTAATCCTCCTTGGCCATCAACAATATTGTGAATAATAAATGTGTAGTCTTTATTTGGATTTACTCCGAAAACATTTGTAGCAGACGTAACAATTTTTGCCATATCGGTTTTTAATTTCGAAATGTCATAATTTCCTGAACCGTAAATTGCAACTGTATGGTTTACACCAGCAGCGTTAAATTGAAATACTTCTTGGTTTCCAACTTCAATTGGACAATCTACTAATTGATCGTAATTATCAAAAGTAAAGGTTGTATTGGTTTCTTTTTTTAATGCAGTTGTGATTGTTTTAAAGTCTTCGAAAGGAAGTATTTCTACTTTTCCAGGTTTTGATTTCGTTTCTTCTGTGTACATAAATACAGATGTACCGCTTATAAATCCATGCGTTAGGTCTAAAAAGCTCGTTCTAACTGATAATTCAAAGGCGTAAACTTCATAAGTAATAACGACTTTTTTAGCAGAAGATTTTTCGATGTTCCACTTGTTCTTTGATACTTTACTTACGTTAATTGATTCTCCTTGCTCGTTTTTAGCTGTTACGAGGTTTAAGTTTTTTGAAAACTCTCTTACTAGATATGATCCTGGAGCCCAAACAGGCATTTTCACATCGAAAGATTTCCCTTTCATTCCTTCAATTGTCATCTCAACTTCGTAATAATGAGATTGAGGACGTGTCATTTTTACTTTATAATGAACTGATTGAGAAAAAATACTCGCTGTTAAAAGTATAAATGTTAGTAGAATAGTGTTTTTAAGCATAATATTTAATGTTTTTTTGTCAAAGATAAAATTTGAATCGTAGTTTTGTGCCATATTAAGTCTTAAAATTCAAATTTATGTTACGTTATATCTTAAGTTTTACATTATTAGTCGTGCTATTTTCATCATGTTCTGAAGATAAAAAAGTGAATTCAGCAAAAGAAAATGATAAAATAGCTGAATTAGAGAGTCAACTTTCTCAGATGAAATTAGATAACGGAATAAAAGATAATCTTGTTCAAGAGTCATTAACTTTTTTCAATGAAATTCAAACGAATCTAGAGTCAATTCAAATTAAAAAGAATGAAATTCGCTTGAAGTCTCAAAATTCTGAACTAACGGAAGAAGATAAAACGTATATCATTGAACAGATTAAACACATCAATTATTTACGTGAAGAAAATGGGAAGAAAATCAATCAGTTAAATAATGCTTTAAAAAATAGTAATCTGAAGATTGTTGAATTAGAAAGTTTAATTGAACGCTTGATGAAAGAAATAGGGGTGAAGGATCAAGAAATTAAGATGCTTCAAAATGAACTGAATGCTGTTAATCAAGAGTATGCGAAGCTTTTTGATGCTTATATTGAACAAACAATAATTGTAGATGAATTAACTGATCAAATAAATACTGGTTATTATACTTACGGTACTGTTAAAGAGCTTTCTGATAATAAGGTTGTAGAAAAGAAAAATGGATTTATTGGAATAGGTAGAAAAACAGAATTAGCTGATAATTTTAATGAGGAGTATTTTATTAAGGTTAATATTTTTAAGAAGAATGAAATTTATGTTGAAGGACTTAAATTAAAGTTTATTACAGACCATCCTTCGACTTCTTATTCTTTGAAACAAGACGATAAAAACACGAAAATCATTATCTCAAATCCTAAAGAGTTTTGGAAGGTTTCTAAGTATTTGGTTGTTGTAGTGGGTTGATAGCTAGGTCTTAAACAACTTTATTCTTCCAGTCAAATAATTTTAAGTACCCGAAAGATAAAACCCCCATTGTACTGAAATAAATGTATTCTACTGTCCATACCCAAAAGATATCTGCATGGTATACTTTTATAAAGACATAAGCAGATAAAATATAAATTAGAATAGCGATCCCTTCTATAAAAAAAGTGACTAATGTGTTTCCGCTTCCATTGATTGTTTGAAAATAGACGCTGAATATTCCAAAGAGAAATGCAGATCCAGCTATATAAAGTAAGATATCTCTGCTTTTGTCAAGATATGCTTTTTCAGGATTGACAAAGGAGATTATTTCGTAAGGAAAAAAGAGAATTCCTATCATTATAATGCTTAAAAAGCTAGATGTGAGAATAATTATTTTTCGTTGGATAATTTTTAAAGAGTCAAATTCTCCTGCTCCAAGGTATTGTGAAATATAAGTTTTTGTAGTTGTAGAGAACCCCCATATTGGAATGAAAATTAAGAAATACAAAGACCGAATGTTTTGAGAAACAGTAAGTTCAAATTTCCCCATTTGTTCAATCCAGAAGAAAAAAACAGTCCAAGTTCCTAATGCCAACATTCCTTGAAGCATCATTGGACTTCCAATTTTAATTAATTCTAGGAATGATTTAAGGTTAAACGAAAAGTAAGAGAATAGTTTGTACTGCTTATTTGATTGACTGAATATTAGATACAATAATAGAAATAGAGCGCCTAATCCTTCTGCAATTGTTGATGCTAGTGCAGCGCCTTGTAATCCTAGTTCAGGAAAGGAGAGTTTACCGAAAATCAAGAAATAATCGAGTAAAATATTCGATAAAGCTGTAATGATACTTGCTGCAAGTACTACCCAAGTTTTTCCACTTGCAAAAAAGAATGCTTGAATTGAGAGTGAAATAATAGTAAAAAACAGGGCGTAACTTCGAATGTTTAAAAAGGAACATTGAGCAGTTGCTATGTCAAGGTGTTTTGAATAATTTAAAATCCCTTCAGGTATAAATGTTTGGAGGATGTAAAAAAATAAAACTGATAAAACACCAATAGTGAAAACGGAAGTGCCGAAAATTCGACCGATTGCTTCAATTTTATTTTGACCAATTCTTCGGGCTATTAGAATTTGAGCACCATCGCTCATTCCCATCAATGCCATAAAAAGGGTGATGTAGATTAAGCCAGCGTTACCAGCAGCATCAAATGCAACGGTACTGTAACGACTTAAAAATGCAGTATCAGTTATTAATACAATAGCTTGTATGAAGCTTGATACCATTAAAGGTAAAGCTACTTTGAGTATTGATCGATAACTTAAATCTAACATTAGTCTACTTGTAGTACTAATCCTTTTAAGTATTCTCCTTCTGGGTGAAAAGCGTTGATAGGATGATCTGCTGGTTGATGTAATTGTTCTAAAATTCTTACATTTCTTCCAGCTTCAATAGCAGCAGCAATAATTGTATTTGTAAATAAATATTTATCGACTACTTGAGAGCAAGAAAAGGTGAAAATAATTCCTCCAGGTTTAATTTGTCTAATTGCGTGTGCATTTAGTCTTTTGTATCCTTGTATTGCTTTGTGTCTTTTGTCTCTATGTTTCGCAAAAGCTGGAGGATCGAGTACAATAATGTCGTAATCTTCAGCGAGGTCTTTCATGTATTCCATCGCATCTGCAACGATTGAAAGATGCTTGTCTTCAAATTTATTCAATGCTATGTTTGCATCGGTAAGTGCTATTGCTTTTTTAGAACTATCCAATGAATGAACTAGTTTTGCGCCTTCTTGAAGTGCTAGTAAACTAAATCCTCCTGAGTAGCAAAATGTGTTTAGAACTTTTTTGTCTTTAGAGTATTTTCCAAGAAGGTATCTGTTTTCTCTTTGGTCAATAAAGAAACCTGTTTTTTGTCCTGTTATCCAATCAATTTGAAGCTTAACTCCATATTCATGCGCAACGTGAGGTGTTTCGCAAGTTCCAAAAAGATATTTGTCCTGACCTTCTGCTCTTTGAGGAAGTGTATCTGATGATTTTGAATAAACGGCAATTAATTCTTTTTTTAATGCCTTTTGAAGTGCTTTTGAAATTAATTCAATAGAGTTGTACATCCCTATACTGTGACATTGAATAACGGTAACACCATTATAATAATCAACGATTAGTCCTGGTAAAGAATCTCCTTCACCATGTATTAACCTACAGATATTGGATTCTTTGTTTATTAAATTCAATTTAGTTCTAAGGTCAACAGCATTTTGAATCTTTTTATCAAAAAAATCTTGATTGATTTCTAAATCTTCAAAAGTTACAATTCTCACCGAAATAGTTGCGTGTTGAAAATGTCCCCTTGCTAAAAAGTTGTTTTTATGATCAAATACACTAACGATATCACCATCTAATAGTTCTGTTACATCTGATTTTATTGCTCCAGAAAATATCCAAGGATGATTTCGTTCAATAGAGTTTACTTTGTTTTTTTGTATTTGAATTGCTTTCATAACGATTTTTATAATGTGTATCCCATAAAATAGGGGGTAATACCGATGATGAATGTCAATAGTGCAAGATGCCGATTTACTATCGGTAGGACTATTTGAAAACATAATCGGTGTTTTACGTTGGTAAAGTTACAAAAAGGAAGCTTTTATATGGTGTCTGCTCTGAAATATTATAGATCTAAATGAAATTGTTGTCGTAATCTTTTTAGATTGTTTGTACTTTTACAATAAAAAAAACACTATGAAGCTTAATGTGCATTTTTATATGTTGAACGATCACTTTTCTCAAGAGCACGCTGATGCTCAACATAACGGAGAAGAATCTGAAAATAATTTAAAATATGAATGGGAAGATGAATTAGCGATTAAAGATCCTATCAAGGAAGTGATAGTGAATAGAAAAAGTATTTACACTATAAAAGGAGCTTTAGGAGAGAATGAAACATTTGCTTATGATATTCCGCAAACGCTAGTTTTTGATATTGTAGGTGAGGATAATACTATTACTCAAATGGCTTGTTCAGAAAGTATTATTGAAAATTTCGAGTTGTTAGATCTTGAAAATGGAGACCAGCTTCTAAATGTTTATTTAGTCGAAATTGAGCCACACACAAACCCAATTCCAGGTATTTATATTGCACTTCAAGAATTCCCTAAAGAGTTATCAAACTAATGCTTCAATTATCAAATGTCAATTTTGAATATGACCGTAAAATTTTAACGGATATCTCTTTTTCATTAGGGGAAGGTGAGTTTTTAGGAATTGTTGGTGATAGTGGTGTAGGGAAGTCGACTTTATTAAAATTAATTGGCGGACTTTTAGATGTTTCTTCAGGAGAGATTGTATTTGAAAACAAGAAAGTAGTTGGGCCGAATGTGTTATTAATTCCTGGACATCCAGATATAAAGTTAGTTAATCAAGACTTCGATTTAGATCTTTATCATTCGGTTAGAGAAAACATTCGTGAGAAAATTCTTTACCTTTCAAAAGAAGAAAGAGAGGAAATGATAGATGAATTGTTAGACTTAATGGAATTAACATCTATTCAAAACAATCAAGCGATTCTTTTATCGGGAGGTGAACAGCAACGATTAGCATTTGCAAGGGCTTTGGCTTGTGAACCTAAAATATTATTGCTTGACGAACCCTTTGCTCATTTAGATTATAGACTGAAAAATAAATTAATTCGTTATTTATTGGACTTGAAATTTATTCGAAAAATGAGTGCAATTATTGTTTCTCATAATGGTGAAGAAGTGTTGAGTTTATCAGATTCTATTATTCACCTATCAAAAGGGGAGATGGAACGTAAAGATATTGGAAGCAATTTCTACTTTTATCCAACGAATAAAGAAGAAGCACTGTTGTTTGGCGAAATTAACGAATTACAGGTGAATGGTGATGAAATATTATTTAGACCAACAGCTTTTCAATTGATGAACTTTAAAAATGCAATTCCAGTTGATGTTAAGTTTATTGGATCACAATTTGCAGGTGCTTATTGTATTAATTATTTTACTTATAATGACGAACAATTTGTTTTGTATTCATCTAAAGCCTTAACAGAAGTATCTACAATTTTTATAGAAAAGCAATGAAATTAACTTGGAAGGATCGATTTGGAATAATGGGAGATACCTTTAAAACGTTCTTCAAAGAGAATAGTTTTTTTCATGGAGCTGCGTTGTCATACTATACAATTTTCGCTTTGGTTCCCCTTCTGTATTTGGCTTTCGCAACTTTTGGTCAGATTGTTGGAAACGAAAAATTAAGAGAAATAATTGGAGATTTACTAAAAGAGCAAGTTGGAATAGAAGATATTAGTGGTATTCTAACCTTTTTAGATGGAGTCGATTTAGCAGAAGCAAATTTTGCAATGCAAGTAATTGGAATTTCTGTCCTTTTAGTATCTGCAACTGCATTGTTTGGAGCTTTACGGAATAGTATCAATACATTTTATAACATTGAGCGTATATATGATAACAATAAGAAATTAATTCTTAGTCATTTAATTTCTCGTTTAATTTCCGTTTCCATTTTAACGTTAATTGGAGTAGTTGTAATTGTAATTTATTTCGCTCAAACTGTTCTATTATCATTTGGAAGTTATCTTTTGGGTGATGCAACTACTATTAGTACCATTTATTCCTTTTTATTTGAACATGGATTATCTATTCTTTCAAACGTGATTATTTTTTCATTCATTTTCAAGTATTTAAGTGATGGAATTGTAATTTGGAAAGTAGCCATAAACGGTGCAGTCCTAACGGCATTCCTGTTGTATTTTGGTCAATTATTAATTAAATATTACTTAGGGAATTATTTCTTTGCAGCAGATGGAGGAATCGCTGGTTCATTATTGGTAATTTTAGCTTGGATGTATTATTCTTCTCAAATTATCTTCTTTGGCGCAAGATTTACAGCAGTCTATGCATTGAAGATTGATCGACCGATTACTGCAAGATTGTAGGTAAAGGATAAGTTTTTTGAAGAGGGGGGCTAAGATTTTTTAGTGAGTTTTTGTAGCTTTTCGTATAATTTAGAACTTACAAACGTTAATGTGCAATACTCAGTATTTCAAAATCATATAAAATCATCGTTCAGACATTTTGTAAAGTTTTCTTCTTGAGTTAAAGTTAATGCTTAGTACTTGCTAAACCATGTTTAATTCTTTAAAAGAGCAAAGTCACCTTCCTTAATCCTTCCTCAAGGAAGGTGACTTGTAATAGCTTCGAAAATAAAATATAAAACGTTATCTGTGCATTGAGGCTCTCGAAATCCACAATTCGCTAGTCTTCAAAATGATGTTTTTTCTTGTTGTGAAATAATTTATAATCAAAAAAAACAGATAATTTATCAAAGATAAAATCCTATATAAACTTAATCATAAGCTATAAATATCTTTAGCGAATTACGTTTAATATATTGAAAATTAGTTGCTAATTTTATTTAGTAAATCTTTTTCAGCCAAATAAATTAGTCTACTAATTTACCGTACAAATCGTAATGATCTGCACTTGTTATAATTACTTCTGCAAAGTCTCCAATGCGAACATAGCCATCTGTTTTCTTAACCAACACCTCGTTATCAACTTCAGGAGAATCAAATTCCGTTCTTCCAATAAAGTAATCTCCTTCAGCTCTGTCGAATAACACTTTATATTGTTTTCCAACTTTTTCTTGGTTCAATTCATAGCTAATTCCAGCTTGAAGTTCCATAATAAGATCAGCTCTTTCTTGTTTTACTTCTGCAGGAACGTCATCTTCAAAATTATGTGCATGTGTATTTTCTTCATGAGAATAAGTGAAAATACCTAAACGCTCGAACCTGCTATTTTCAACAAATTGATACATTTCTTGAAAATCTTCTTCTGTTTCACCAGGGTAGCCAGCAATTAAAGTTGTTCTGATAGCAATACCTGGAACTTCTTTTCTGATTTTTGTAATTAGCTCTTCAGTTTTTTCACGCGTAATCCCCCTTCTCATTGCTTGAAGGATTTTTGTGGATCCGTGTTGAAGAGGCATATCGATATAATTACAAACATTTGATTTACGTTTCATTACATCTAAAACATCCATCGGGAAACCTGCAGGAAAAGCATAATGTAAACGAATCCATTCAATTCCTTCTACTTCAGATAATTTCTCTATTAATTCGGCTAGATTTCTTTTTTTGTAAATATCTAATCCATAATAAGTCAAATCTTGAGCAATCAACATCAATTCTTTAACACCTTTTGCGGCTAAACTTTGTGCACTTTTAACTAAATCTTCAATAGGAGTGGAGACGTGTTTTCCTCTCATTATTGGAATAGCGCAAAAAGAGCATGGACGATCACAGCCTTCAGCAATTTTAAAATATGCAAAATGAGAAGGAGTCGTTAAAATTCGTTCTCCAACTAATTCATGCTTGTAATCTGCTTTTAAAGTTTTAAGTAAACGAGGCAATTCCCTTGTACCAAAAAAAGCGTTTACTTCAGGGAATTCTTTTTCTAAATCTTCTCTATATCTTTCAGACAAGCAACCTGTAACAAATACTTTATCAACAAAACCTTCAGCTTTAGCATCAACGTATTGTATAATGGTATCAATTGATTCTTGTTTTGCATTGTCTATAAATCCACAAGTGTTAATGATAACAATTTCAGCATCATCTGAAGTAGATTCATGTTCAACATCAAATTTGTTCGATTTAAGTTGAGCCATTAGTACTTCTGAGTCGAATGTGTTTTTAGAGCAACCTAAAGTTACAACATTGACTTTGTTTTTTTTGAGCGTTTTTGTTTTCATAATGAACTTGGAAATCTTTTAAAACATAGTTTTTCTATTCGCAAAATTAACCAATTTAAAGCTATTTTGAGCTGTTTCTTTCTTTTTTTAGTAAAAAAAAACGTTTTCAAAATGAAAACGCTCAGTATATATTATATGTAAGATTTACTATTTTGCTTCATATGTAGTTTTAACAGTCATTGATCCAGACTCTAAACTATTATCGTTTGTAAATGTTTTATTGTTCGTAATGATCAATTGTTTGTTTTTTAGTTGATTAATAACTAATGTTTCTCCATCTAAATCTTTGTAATTCATTATTTGGGTATTTGTACCATCAGTAGTTAAATAGCTAGAAATAGTTAACAAAATTGCTTCTTTGTTTTTTAAATCATACGCTTCGCTTTTCCCTAAGAAGATCCAATTTCCTTCTGTAGTGTTTCTTATAGAAGTTAGGTTGTAACTTATAGATTTAGTGTATTTACCATCCTTATCAAATCTTATTTCGTCTTCGTAATAAGTTGTGTCAACTGCTTTAAAGCTTGAAGTTTTGTTTGAATAAACCGTTGTTGCAACAGCTTTGATTCCATCATATATAACATTTGTTATAATTGAAGTATCAGGCATAGCAGTTGATCGGTATTCAATTTTAGACTCTTCTTTCGTAACCTTCCATGTGCCTGTTAATCTCTGAGTTCTCGTTAATAATGAAACTAAAGGATCACCGTCTCCTTTTTTACAAGATTGTGTAAAAGTGAAAAGAAGACAAGCTGTTGCGAAATAAATTAATATTTTTTTCATTTTTTTACTTTTTAAAGTTTTTTTATATGCTGAAAAAGTTAAAGTCTTATTGCTTAATAACAACAACTAAATAAACTAGTTACTTATTGTTACCGTAGTTTTAATATTTACGAAGCGAATTTAAACAAAAAAAAAGTATTTTAACAATATCATTTTTTATTTTTGGGTAAATATTAAAAGCAGAATAGGTGCTTAATATATTAGTCCATTGTATATAGTGGAAAAGGCATGTTATAATTTAAACGATATAAAATTTACTAGAGTTAGTTGGTTGAGTTTTATTAATAAAAAAACATAAAATGAATAGGATAGGGATTTTACTTTCTGGATGTGGTGTTTATGATGGAGCTGAAATACAGGAAGCTGTATTGACAATGTTAGCGATTGAAGAGGCTGGGGGAGAATACGTATGTATAAGTATTGATAAAGAGCAGTTTCATACAATTAATCACTTAACAGGTGAAGAACAGCCTGTCAAACGGAATATGATGGAGGAAGCTGCTAGAATTGCGCGTGGGGAGGTTGTCTCTATAAATGATATAAAACCTTCTCAGCTAGATGGATTAGTAATTCCGGGTGGATTTGGGAGTGCTAAAAATTTTACTAGTTGGGCTTTTAAAGGAAGTGAAAGTGATATTTTACCAGAGGTGAAGCTTTTACTCGTGAATCTAGTAAACATTGGATGTCCGATTGTTGCTCTTTGTGTTAGTCCTGTTGTTGTAGCTAAAGCATTTGAAGGAGCTAGCTTTTCCACAAGAATGACTATAGGTTCTTTAATAGGTTCTTCGCCTTATGACATCGATTCTTTTAAGAAAGGATTATCAACTACTGGTGTTTCAGTAACGGATAAAAAAGTTACTGAGATTGAAGTAGATGAAGTAAATCGAGTTATTACAGCTCCTTGTTATATGATGGATACAAGTCTTTTAGGGGTTAGAAACAATGTTAAGCAAGCTATTGATGCTCTTTTTCAGATGATAAAGAATTAAAGTTTTGAATCAACCTAAAAAAAGTATTAACAATTGATATCTTAAAATTGTGAGTAATTTTTGAATTTAGATTAGATTATATTTTTTTTAAAGTTTACCTTTGTACTTTAAATGAAAGCTAAACAAGTAAATAAGCTTAAAACAAAAAAGGTATGAACATTTTTGGAAAACAAGGTAAAAATGCGGACTTAGCTAAATCTTTGGGTTTAGAAGGTTTAGAAAATCAATTTTGGAATTTGTCTCCTGCTGAATTAGTAGAAGATACTATTTTAAATGGACAAGGTATGCTAACTGATACAGGAGCATTGTCTATTGAGACTGGTGAATTTACAGGTCGATCTCCAAAAGATCGTTTTGTTGTGTGTGATGAGAAAACAGAAAATTCTGTTTGGTGGGGGGATGTAAATATCAAGTTTACTCCAGAAAAGTTTGATGCTTTATTTGGTAAAATGAAATCTTACCTTGTAGGGAAAGATGTTTATGTAAGAGATGCTTACGCTTGTGCAGATAATGATTTCAGATTAAACATTCGTGTTGTTACTGAAACTCCTTGGTCTAACATGTTTGCTTATAATATGTTCTTACGTCCAACAGAGGAAGAAATCGAAAATTTCAATCCAGATTGGCACATTGTATGTGCACCTGATTTTATGGCTGTTGCTGATGAAGATGGAACACGTCAACATAATTTCGCAATCTTAAATTTCTCTAAGAAAATGATCATTATTGGTGGAACTGGTTATACTGGTGAGATCAAAAAAGGAATTTTCTCTGTGTTAAATTACATCTTACCTCATGAACGCAATGTTTTATCAATGCACTGTTCAGCAAATATTGGTAAAGATGGTGATACAGCTGTTTTCTTTGGCTTATCAGGAACAGGTAAAACGACTTTGTCTTCAGATCCAAGCAGAAGGTTGATTGGTGATGATGAGCATGGTTGGTCAGATAATACTGTTTTCAATTTTGAAGGTGGTTGTTATGCTAAGACAATTGATTTATCAAGAGAAAAAGAGCCTCAAATTTTTGATGCGATTAAATTTGGAGCAATTTTAGAAAATATTACTTTCGAAGAAGGTACTTCTACTCCAGATTACGAAGATAATTCTATTACTGAAAACACACGTGTTTCTTACCCAATTCACCATATTGACAATATAGTTGAGCCTTCTATAGGTACTTCTCCTAAAAACATTTTCTTTTTAACTGCTGATGCATTTGGTGTATTGCCTCCAATCTCTCGTTTAACGAAAGAGCAAGCAATGTATCATTTTATGTCTGGTTATACAGCAAAAGTTGCTGGAACTGAAATGGGTATTACAGAGCCAACTACTACTTTTTCAGCTTGTTTCGGAAAAGCATTTTTACCTTTACACCCTGCAAAATATGCTGAGTTATTAGGTCAAAAATTAGAAGGATCTGACGCTAAAGTTTGGTTGATTAATACTGGATGGTCAGGTGGTTCTTATGGAGTTGGAAGTAGAATGAAGTTATCTTACACGAGAGCAATGATAACAGCTGCTTTAGAAGGTAAATTAGATAATGTTAAATTTGATACTTTACCAGTTTTTGATTTGGCGATTCCTACTGAATGTGAAGGGGTTCCTGCTGAAATCTTAAACCCTAGAGGTACTTGGGCTGATAAAACAGCTTATGATGACAAAGCAAATGATTTAGCTGGTCAATTCGTTAAAAACTTTGAGCAATTTGCTGCAGAAACGAGTGAAGCAATTTTAGCTTCTGCTCCTAAAGTGTTAGCTAAGAACTAAAAAAATAGTTTTATTATATTTAAAAGGATGTACATTGTACATCCTTTTTTTATTTTCATAACTCTAGGTTATAAGCGGAATTTATTTAATTTGAAATGTAATACCGATACGCAATATATAAAAAGTATTTGGACTATTATATAAATGGTTTTGGTGTAATTTGTTTAGTGTTATTTTTTATCGTATAAAATAATCAGACCATCTTTAGCTTTGTTTCCATAAAGAGCAATCGCAAATTTTGAACTAAAATAATAACTGTCTTTCCCTGCCTTTTCTGAAGATAGATTTTTATAACTAATTT
>Ga0105052_10000715_pt1 | contig 45570 bp, 37 predicted proteins | sample FRY03_FD_78094 | JGI IMG/M metagenome (GOLD analysis project Ga0105052, IMG submission 78094) | Freshwater microbial communities from Lake Fryxell liftoff mats and glacier meltwater in Antarctica - FRY-03 | ecosystem: Environmental > Aquatic > Freshwater > Ice > Glacier meltwater ... | reverse complement strand
CAGGAAATAAAAGAAAAGCAATCTATACAGGGGATTCTTTTCTAGAATATTATAAAATCCCCTCAATTTCAACACAATAAATTACTTTTGGACTATCCTTAAACGTTTAGGACACTATTGATAAAAGAGTTTAAATCTACCGCCAAAGACATTAAAGGTTTTATCCCAGCAGGAACTATTCCTTCAAATATTCAATTACCAGCTAATTTTGCTGCAAGGGGATACTTTAAGGGAAAAATAAATAATTTTAATACCAATTTGGCTTTAAGTAGTAGTTTTGGAAATGCTAAAGTGAAAGCCAAATTTGATCAACGTGTTAAAAACAAGGAACAGTATCAGGCCGATATTTCTTTGGATAATTTTAATATCGGTAAACTGATCCAAAACGATTCCATAGGAAGCATCAGCTTAAAAGCCAATATTAAAGGTATCGGGATTGACCCAAAAACAGCCACAGCTAAACTAGATGGAGAAGTATTAAAAGCCGTTTATAATAAATACACTTATAAAAATTTAGCGCTAAACGGAACTATTAATAATGGTTTATTTAAGGCTTTCGCCGATATGAAAGACCCTAACCTATATTTTAATTTAGTCGCCAATGGAAGTTTTAAAGGGAAATATCCATCTGTTAAGCTAGCTTTAAATTTAGATAGTGTTGATTTAAACCGATTAAACCTTTATGCTACAAAATTAAAGTTGAGAGGTAAAATTGATGCAGATATTACCACACTAGATCCAGATTATTTAAATGGTACAATCTCTTTAAACAAATTATTAATTGCCGATGGAGAGAATCGTTACCAATTAGATTCCATTAACATTATATCATCGGCAACAGCTTCAAAAAATACTTTAAAATTAAAATCTCAATTTATAACAGCTAGCATAAACGGTAAATATCAGCTAACAGAAATTGGTACAGCTTTAAATAATACCATATCAAAATATTATAATACTGGGATTTCTACCACAAGGCCCGATACCTTAAAATCCCAACAGTTCTCCTATCGTATTAACGTATCAGACGATCCTGTTTTATATAGCCTAGTGCCCTCATTAACAAGAATAGAACCCATAGCAATAAGTGGAAGATACAACAGCTTTGGAGATACTTTAATAATGAATGGAACTATTCCAAAAGTTGTTTATGCTGGTAATACCATTACTAACGGAAAATTATTGGTTAAAACAGAGCAAGACATTTTAAAATATAGTTTATTGATTGATGAAATTAAAAGTTCTTCTTTTCTTTTACCTAAAACCAGTTTAACTGGACAATTGAAGGATAATTTATTAGATTATAAATTACAGGTTTTAGACATCACTGGTAAAGAGCGGTATTTACTGGCTGGTAATTTAAAAGCCTTAGATAACAAAGAAAGTGAGTTTAGACTTAATTTGGATGGTTTAAAACTAAATTACCAAAGCTGGAAGGTTTCTAACGATAATTTAATACGATTTGGAGCGCAAGGGATTTATGCCAATAATTTTGTTTTGAGTAATTCTGGTCAGTCTATTAAAATAGAGTCGCAGCAAAATGTGCCAAACTCGCCCTTAGGTATTAATTTCAATAATTTCAGATTAGAAACCATTACCAGTATCATTTCAAAAGACTCTTTATTAGCTGGTGGTATAATTAATGGGAATGCAGAAGCAAAGAATTTAACTACTACACCTTTGTTTACTGCCAATATAACTATTGAAAATTTTAGTTTTATGGCGGATACCGTAGGCAATATTGCGGTAAAATTAGACAACAAAGAGGCTAATATTTTTAATACCGATGTTGCTATTACAGGAAATGGCAACGATGTTAAGTTAACAGGTTTCTACAATGTAAATAATAGCAGCTTTGATATGGATTTAAGAGTCCCGAGGTTAAATCTAAAGAGTATTCAGGGTTTTACTTTGGGGAATATGAAAGAAGCGACTGGCTATTTAAACGGAACATTTAAAATTAAAGGAAACATAGATGATCCAAATATTAATGGAGATTTAAACTTTAATAATGCTGCTTTTAGAGTTACCCCTTTAAACTCTTACTACAAAGTAGGTAACGAAAAAATCATTTTTAATAACGATGGCATTCTTTTTAACAGATTTGCTCTGATAGATTCTGCAGGTAATAATTTGGCGGTAAGTGGAGCTATTTACACCCAAGACTACTTAGATTATAGGTTTAATTTAGAAGTTAAAGCCGATAATTTTATGGCTTTAAACTCTACAGAAAAAGACAACGAGCTTTATTATGGCAAATTATTTTTTGATACCAATATGCGTATTAAAGGAGATTTAAACCACCCGATGATTGATGGAAGTTTGAAAATTAATAAAGCAACTGACCTAACTTTAGTTTTACCACAAAGCGATCCTGGAATTGCAGACAGAGAGGGCGTGGTAGAATTTATAGACCAAGACGACCCTGAGTTTGCTAAAGCTTTTACCTTGCCCGATTCTTTGAACAAAACCAATATTTTGGGCATGACTTTAAACATAAATATTGAAGTTGACCCAGAAGCCGCCGTAACCATGATTATTGATAAAGGAAATGGTGATTTTGTAAAAATAAAAGGGGTGGCAGAATTAAGCGCTGGTATAGACCCAAGCGGTAAAATATCTTTAACAGGCAAGTATGAAGTTAGAGAAGGATCTTATGATATGTCTTTCAATTTTATAAAACGTCAGTTTAAAATAGATAAAGGAAGCACCATTTTATGGACCGGAGATCCGCTATCTGCAATAATGGATATTACTGCAATTTATGTGGCAGAAACAGCACCTATCAATTTAGTGGGCGACCAATTGGGAACCGCTTCACAATCAGTTAGAAATACTTATAAACAAGAACTCCCTTTTAATGTGATTTTAAAAATGAAAGGCGAATTAATGAAGCCCGAAATTTCTTTTGATATTATATTGCCCGATGGAAATTATAATGTTTCTAATGAAATTATCACAACTTCTAAAACTAAATTACAGCAGTTAAGAGACCAGCCATCGGAACTGAATAAGCAGGTTTTTGCACTTTTATTATTAAACAGATTTATTGGCGAAAATCCTTTTGCAAGCGAGTCTGGCTCTGGCGGAGTAGAAACCTTAGCGAGACAAAGCGTAAGTAAAATTATTTCGCAACAACTCAATAATCTAGCTGGCGATTTAATTAAAGGAGTAGAATTAAACTTCGATTTAGAAGCTACCGATGATTATACCACGGGAGAAAGAGCAAACAGAACAGATTTAAACGTGGGTCTTTCTAAACGTTTACTAAACGATAGATTAAAAGTAAGTATTGGAAGCAGTTTCGGTTTAGAAGGTCCACAGCAAAGTAATCAGCAAGCAAATAATATTGCAGGGGATATTGCCGTAGATTACTCACTTTCTAAAGATGGAAGGTATCAATTAAGAGCATATCGTAAAAATCAATATCAAGTAGCGTTACAAGGTCAGGTGATAGAAACAGGTTTAGGGTTTATCATCACTATGGATTATAATCAGTTTAAAGAATTGTTTGAAAAAGCTAAGAGCAAACAAAAAGAAAAGACAGAGAACAAATAACATGAAGTTTAAATATTCATTCTACAGTATCATTTTAACTTACCTTTTTTTAAGTGCTTGCAGCAATGTAAAGTATTTGCCTAAAGGCGAGTTACTTTATGTAGGTTCTAAAATTGAAATTGTAGGAGACAGTGTAACTAAACAAGAAAAATCTATTCTAGAGCCCGAGCTAAAGAGTGTGTTAAGACCACGACCAAACTCTACCTTTTTAGGCTTAAGACCAAAACTTTGGATTTATAACATTACCAAAACCGATAAGAAAAAAGGCTTAAAACATTTTTTAAGTAAATACGGACAAGCTCCGGTGTATTTCTCTAAAGTAGACTTAGATTATAACATCAAATTAATAACCAATAGATTAGATAATAGAGGATTCTTTAAAGGTAAAGCCAATGTAGACACCACCTCAAAAAATAAAAGAGTAACAGCAATATATCAGGTTCAACCAAATTTTCAATATAAAATTAGGAATGTTATTTTCCCTAAAGACAGTAGTAAATTGGCATTGGCTGTTGCAGCAACTGAAGAAAACACCTATTTCAAAGCAGGCGAATCTTATGATTTAGATAAAATTAAGGCAGAGCGTGATAGGATTGATGCAAGATTAAAAGAACAAGGCTTCTTTTATTTTGGTCCAGATTATTTGCTGGCGCAAGTAGATAGTACGGTAGGTAAACATCAGGTAGATATTATTTTTAAGATAAAAAACGAGATCCCTAATCCTGCTAAAAGGACTTATTCCATTGGTAAAATATATGTTTTCCCAGATTACAGTCTTAAAGACGATACTTTAGAAACCAACCAAGATTCTTTATATAAATACAAAGATTTAATAGTAATAGATCCAGAAAAAAACTATAAGCCTCAAATTTTTGATAACGCTTTGCAATTTCAAAAAGGAGATATTTATAACAGAACAGACCATAATTTATCTTTAAATAGATTGGTAAATGTGGGTGTTTTTAAATTTGTTAAAAACGAGTTTAGACCTTCAGATTCTTTATATTCTGCCTTAGATGCTTATTATTACCTTACTCCGTTACCCAAAAAATCTATTAAAGTAGAGTTATTGGGTAAAACAAATTCGGCAAACTATACAGGCTCAGAAGTTAATTTAAACTGGACAAATAGAAATACCTTTAGAGGAGCAGAGCAGCTTAAAATTTCAGCTTTTGTAGGTGCAGAAACGCAGGTTTCTGGTCAAAATGCGGGATATAATGTATTTAGATTTGGTGGTGATGCAAGTTTAACTTGGCCAAAGTTTGTCATTCCTTTTGTTAAACTTAACACTACGGGTGCTTTTACTCCAAAAACCGTTTCTACTGTAGGTTTCGAGTTCCAGAATAGAGCAAAATTATACACTTTAAATACCTACAGAGGATCTTTTGGTTATATCTGGAAAGAGAATATAAAAAAGGAACACGAGTTTAAATTAACCGAAATAACTTACGTTAATTCTTCAAATATTTCTCAGGAATATCAATCACAAGCCGATACTGTTCCTAGTTTACAAAGAGTTATCAATAAACAATTAATTTTTGGACCCACTTACAGGTACACATATACCAATACAACCGAGGCACAAAAGAAAAATACTTTTTATTTTGAAGGTAGAGCAGATTTAGCTGGAAATATTTACGGTTTATTTAATAAAGGAAACGTCTTAAATGGTGATACAGCTAGACTGTTTCAAGTTCCTTTTAGTCAGTATGCAAAAGTAGAAACAGATTTTAGACATTATCTTAAATTAGGCAACAAAGGAACTTTAGCAAGTAGAATAATTACAGGTTTTGGTTTGCCTTATGCAAATTCAGCACAGATGCCATTTATCAAGCAATTTTTTATTGGCGGCGCAAATAGTTTAAGAGGCTTTAGAGCAAGGTCTATTGGTCCAGGTATTTATAAACAAGAGACCAGCGCAGATTCTTTTTTGCCAGATCAATCTGGAGACATCAAATTGGAATTTAATACCGAGTATCGGGCCGATTTTACCTCTATTTTTAAAGGAGCAGTATTCTTAGATGCAGGAAATATTTGGTTATTAAACCAGGATGTACAAAAACCCGGAGCAAGTTTTAGTAAGAGTTTTATGAGCGAATTAGCGATGGACGCCGGCGTAGGTGCAAGAATAGATATCACATTTCTGATTCTTCGTTTAGATGTTGCCTTTCCAATAAGAAACCCATATTTACCCAAAGGCGATAGATGGGTAATAAATGATATTAGGTTTGGCGAAAGCGCATGGCGAAAAGAAAATTTAGTTTATAATTTAGCAATTGGCTATCCTTTTTAGATTTTACCATTCCGTTGGGGCACACCTTGCGTGTTCCCTTAACCGTTTTAGATTTTATCATTCTGTCTAGACACATCAAATGTGTGCCCTTAACAAACAAAAATCAATCAATTAAAATTGATTAAAACAAAAAAGGGCAGACCCAAAGGTCTAACCCCGACTTTAACAAATTACATCTTTATATTAGCTAAGCGTCTCTTTTTTCTCTATCAAATAAGAGATAAATAAACCCAATCCGCCAAAAACCGCCATTAGTGCAAAGTAAATAAATCCTACTTTATCGTTTAATTCTTCGTTGGTAGAATTAAAAACTGTAAAATCTAAAATATAGGCTATAAATAAACCTAAGCCTAAGCCAATTAATAATAATCCCCATTTTAAATTTTTATAAGGCTGAGGCTGCGCCTTTGTTGTTCCAAAATCTATCCCTTTTTCAATCATAGCCATACGTTCCTTATTAACCATATAACGCAAGCCAAAAATAGCTGCAAATGTTGTGATAAAGAATGTGATTGGAATTAATACTTCTGCCGCGTTGTTCATGTTATTTATTTTTTAAGTTGTGAAATCAAACTGTAAATCTTCGTGATTTGTAAACTAAGACTACAGCATTTTTAAACAGGTTACACCTTCAAATAAAATACTTGATAATTATATTTTGGGCGTTCCAATAGCTATTCGAATTACGGATCACAAAGTGACTCTCCATAGGAGTCTTTTGAACCTTTGGAGCTATCGGAATTAAGCTTTTTTTTGCCTTTTGGGGATAAAAAAAGCGGGAATGTACAGCCCGACCCGGAGGGATTTGCCCAAAAAAATGAAAACGGAGCAAAATTGATTTTGTAAATTTCTTAAAGATTTTAAATACGTTCGCCATATTTATACTACTATTTATGAGTTGAATTAAAGTATTTAAAACAGTAACTTTTATATTTTTATCAATTAACTGTAACCTGTATTAGAATGTTGTAGTCTTAATGAATAGATATGCAAAGCAAAAGTTCTGATAACGAAATTATTGATGCTGTTTTAAGCGGGCAAAGCAATCAGTTTGCGCACTTGGTAAAGAGACATCAATCTTATGTTTTTACTTTGGCAATGCGTTTTACCAGAAAGAGAGAAGAGGCAGAAGAAGTTGCACAAGATGCTTTTATAAAAGCCTATAAATCTTTGCAGGGCTATAAAAAAGAAGATAAATTTACTACATGGCTCTATACTATAGTTTACTATACGGCCATGACTCATTTACGTAAAAAGAATTTAAATACCAGCTCTTTGGATGACGAGAGTAATATGATTCAGCTAGAAAACAAAGGTGATTTCGACGAGCAAAATTCGGTAGAACGTAAATCGAGAAGTTTTTATGTAAATGAAGCCATAAAAATGTTGTTGCCAGACGATGCCAGTATTATTACCCTATTTTACCAAGGCGAGCAGTCTTTAGAAGAAATTGCCAAAGTAATGAACATGGAAGCAAATACGGTAAAAGTAAAGCTACATAGGGCAAGACATCGGTTAAAACAAAAATTAGAGTATCTGTTACAAGATGAAGTAAAAGATTTAATATGAAAAATTTAGAAGATAAAATATGGGATTATATTGATGGCTTAGCTACCAAGCAAGAGCGCATTGATTTAGAAGCTTTGTTAAAGCAAAACCCAGTTGCACAAGAAAAATTTGATGAGATAAATGCCCTAAGTTTAGACTTTAAAGACTTAGAACTAGACGAGCCATCCATGTCTTTTTCTGCAAATATAATGCGAGAAATTAATGTGCCTTTGAGTAAAAGCGCAAGTATAGATAAACGCATAATTTATGCAATTGGAGGCTTGTTTGGCATTACAATGGCAGCTTGTGTACTTGTAGTATTATTCAATATTGATTGGAGTACAGGTTCAGGATTTAATTATGAAATTAAATTCCCAAAGGTGTCTTTTAGCGACTCAATCTTAACATTTACAGAAAAATACCAATATTTATTTTACGTCTTTTTAATGTTCGATTTAGCTGTTTTATTGAAATTTATAGATGGTTATTTGAATAAACAAAAAGAAAATTATTGATACTATTATTATTTAATGTCTCAATCTGAAAAATGGGTTTAGAAATATATAATAATGAAGGAGAAACAAGATTAACTCTTTTTTCTCCTTCAAATAGTTACCTCCCCATATTCATATAATCCAGTGTCAAATTTGTTAAAGCTTTTACGCCTAAAGTAAAACCGCTTTCGTCAATAAAAAAATCTGGTGTGTGATGTGAAGGAGCTTTTAAAGGATCCTGACCTTTTGGCATTCCACCCAGATTGATAAATAAGCCAGGTACTTTTTCTTGATAAAAGGAGAAATCTTCAGCACCAGTTACTGCGGGGTTCAACAACGTATTATTAGCGCCAGCCACAGCTTGTAGCGTAGGTAACATCTGAGCAGTAAGAGCAGGGTCGTTATAAGTTACAGGATAGTGTACGCTAAAGGGAATTTTGACTTCGGCAGTTGCACCGGCTGCTTCCGCAGTTTTAGTCACAATAGTTTTAATACGATCTATAAACATGGCTTCATCTGCTTTACTCAAGTTACGAACGGTGCCCATCATTACCACTTCTTCTGGAATAATATTAGAACGTAAACCACCATGAATAGAACCTATGGTAACCACACCAGCATTTTCTGTAACATCTAAATTTCTGCTTACAATGGTTTGTAAAGAATTAATAATTTGTGCTGATACCACAATAGGATCAATTGAAGACCAAGGATAAGCACCATGTGCTTGCTTACCTTTCACCGTAATTTTCATATCATTTACTGCGGCCATGTTTCCGCCGGGGCGGTAAGTAATTTTACCAACTTCTGTTTGTGAATTGATGTGTAAACCAAAAATAACATCCACTTTAGGGTTTTCCATTACCCCTTCTTTCACCATTAATTCGGCACCGCCTTCTTCACCAAACGGAGGTCCTTCCTCTGCCGGTTGAAATATAAATTTTACCGTTCCTTTAATTTCGTTTTTCATCCCAGCTAAAACCTCAGCAACACCCATTAAAATTGCCATGTGCGAGTCGTGACCACAAGCATGCATTACGCTAACTTGTTCGCCATTAAACTGAGCTTTAATTTTACTAGCAAAAGGTACGTCAGTACGTTCTGGCACAGGTAAACCGTCCATATCTGCTCTTAAAGCTACAACTGGGCCAGGTTTCCCTCCTTTTAAAATTCCTACTACACCAGTTTTAGCTACGCCAGTTTTCACTTCAATACCTAAAGATTTTAGGTGTTTGGCAATAATTTCGGCGGTTCTAAACTCTTGGTTGCCAAGCTCTGGGTGTTCATGAAAATCTCTACGCCATTCAATAATTTTTTTCTCAATAGCATCGGCTTTAGCGGCAACTTTTTGTTTTAAGGCATCGCTTTGTGCAAAAGTATTTAGAGCCAAGCCTGTAAATAGTAAAGTCAATATTTTTTTCATCATCATTATTATATATATTAAAATTATTTTCAGTTAAATCTTTACCTTAAGCCTTAACTCTCAAACCCTACACCTCAAATCTACTAACTTAAGCTTGCGCTGTTGGACCACCAAAATTGAATGGCATTCCACCGTTTTCGTTTCCGTCTACTTTTATAGTCCCGTTAATCATTTCAAATTTTGAAATATTATCTTCTAAAGCATTTAATAATCTTTTGGCGTGGTCTGGCGTTAAAACAATTCTGCTTTTAACTTTTGCTTTTGGCACACCTGGCATTACCCTTATAAAATCTACTACAAACTCGCTGTTAGAGTGTGTAATGATGGCTAAATTGGCATAAGTGCCTTCGGCCATTTCTTCAGATAATTCAATATTAATTTGATTTTCGTTTTGTTCTTCCATAATGACTAATTTAGGAATTGATTTGATATTTTCGTCCTGCCTATCATAAATATTTAATTGAAAGGGCATAAATTCTAAACATGACTAAAAACATTCCAATAATATCTTTAAACATAAGAGGAGAAGCAGAAAAATTAACTGCCGATCATCAATCTACTACTACTGCTTTTAGAAAAGAGCCTATTACCACTACAGAAATATATTTAACGCTTACAGGTTTCACAGGCGATATGGTTTTTGATAAGAAACATCATGGCGGGAATGACAAAGCCATTTGTTGCTACAGTGCCGATAGATTTAGCCATTGGAAAAAGGAACTTAACTTTGATTTAGTACCTAGCGCATTTGGAGAAAATTTAACCCTTTCGGGCGATGCTAGTTTGGAAGAAAATGTTTTTATCGGCGATAGATATCAATTAGGAGAAGCCATTGTAGAGGTTTCTGAACCTCGTGGCCCATGTTATATCATAGGGATTAGATATAATTACAAGCCATTTGCGCAGCTTTGTCAGGATAATGGATATACTGGTTATTATCTCAGAACAATTAAAGAAGGTTTGGTAAAACCATCAGATAATTTGGTGCATTTAAGCAGTCATCCAGAGCAAATATCTGTAATGCATGTTAATCAAATTCGTTACCACGATTCTAAAAACAAAGCTGAGTTAGAAAGATTAGTAAATTTAGAACAACTAACCCTAGAGTGGCGAGAGAAATTTGAAGTTTTATTAAGAAAAATAAAGTAGACTTTAAGGTGAATTTTTGGGCTAACCTTAAAATTTGTTAATTTTTGATGTTAGCTAATTTTATTTTTACTTATAAATAGTAGCGTTAAAGATATTAGCGGAAGTCACGTCAGTGGTCGGGCAGGCTTTTTTGTTTGTCCTTCGTCCGATAACTATCGAACTCGGCTCAGGATGACAAACAAAAAATATAGCGTATAGCCTAATATTCAGATAGCTATCGGAAAGCCCAAATTAGTTTTTAATTACTCTCAAGTCCTTTATCAAGTTATTCTAAAACACTGCCAATTTCAACCAAAAAGTCACGTAAATCTCTTAAGTAAATTAATTTTTACTCCCGGTATTTATCAGCTGAGTCTTCTGTTAATTTACCAAAGAATCCTTTTTCTCTATTTCTCAAACTTTAAATTTTTTGATTTAACGAAATAATCGTTTCTGCAAACGGATTTTTTTTCTCCTTTTTCTTTAAAATATCAGTAACAGAGTTCCCAGAGTCAATTTTTTTAAATCTTTATTCGAGTTTTCTGTTTTAACTAAATTGGATAAAGCTAAAAAAGAAAATATAACAAGGAGAACGACATTAAATCTAAACATGATTATGGGTTTTTTGTAGTTGCATTTTTTTTAAATGAAAATATCCAAATTCAATTTTAAGATGATATTCTAAACTTGAAGGCGACAATTTTTTCAAAAAAAAGAGATGATATTTAGAAAAAGTTGAATTTTAAAAACGTTAAAAAAAACATTTTTAATACCTTAGCAAGCAAAAGATAATTTTCAAAACAAAATATCACATTTAAACATGAATGTTTTAAAAAGTAATTTCCAGCAAAATATTAAAGATCTTTTATATGTCGTTCTTGGAGTACTATTTTGCGGGTTTGCCTTAAAAGGATTTTTAGTTCCCAATCAGTTTTTTGATGGTGGCGTAACCGGAATTTCATTGCTAATTCATGAAATTTACCACATCAATATTGCCTATGTAATTATTGTAGCTAACATTCCATTTATTATTGCCGCATACTATCAGGTAAATTTTAAGTTTGCAATTAAAATGTTCATTAGCATCATATTATTAGGTGTTTGTATATTATTTGTTCCTTTTGACCCTATCACATCAGACAAATTACTCGTGTCTATTTTTGGCGGTGTTTTTATGGGAATAGGTATTGGCTTAGCCATAAGAGGAGGCTGTGCTTTAGACGGAATAGAAGTTTTAGCGCTTTATACAGTTAAGCGGAGTTCTTTTACCATTAGCGAAATTATTTTAGGAATTAACATTGTAATTTTTGTTATTGCGGCATTTCATTTAGGTTTACAAACTGCTTTATACTCGGTTTTAACTTATTACACAGCATCACGCACCATCAGCTTTGTGATTGAAGGCGTAGAAGAATATACGGGCTTTACTATTATTAGCAGCCAAAGCGAAGCCATTAAACAAGAACTAGTTTTAAAATACGGAAAGGGCGTTACCGTTTACAAAGGAGAACGTGGATTTTTAAAAGAAAGCTTCAACATCAGCACTCCCTGCGATATTATTTTTACTGTAATTACCAGATTAGAAGTTAGGCGATTAAAAAACTTTATTAACGAAGTAGACCCCAATGCTTTTGTATTTACAAGCACCATAAAAGAAGCCGGAGGTGGTGTTTTAAAGAAACGAGTTAGACACTAATCTAAACATTAGAAATATTTTTAGGGGCGTTTTAACACGTCATCCACTATAGTTTTTTTGCTATTTGTAAAATGGCAAGAGCAAAAAAAGCTGTCGTTCCTACCGTTAACGCAATATAAGGCTCAAATCTAAAACCTATTCTGTTATTAACAATCTAACCTAACTAGGTAGAAACAGAATAAACTCGGCGTATTCATTTTCTTTGGTATGCGCATCTATTTTTCCATTATGCGCTTTAGTAATAATATCGTAACTCATAGAAAGGCCCAAACCTGTTCCTTCGCCAGTAGGTTTTGTGGTAAAAAACGGTTGATATATTTTTGCCATAACTGCGTCAGGTATTCCTATTCCATTGTCTTTAACTCTTACCTCAACCCCATTGCTTAACTTTTTGGTACTTACAGTAACTGTAGGTTTATAATCATCTCCAGCAGTTTTTTTCTTTTCTGTAACCGAGTAAAAAGCATTATTTAATAAGTTTAAAAGTACCCTTCCTATATCTTGTGGAGTGATGGTGATGTCTTCAACAGTTTCATCAAAATTAACATCTGTTGTGGCATTAAAATTTTTATTCTTAGCTCTTAAACCATGATAACTCAACCTTAAATATTCATCGGCAAGCGTATTGATATTGGTAGCAACTTTTTCGCCAGTGGTAGTTCTAGAGTGTTGCAACATTCCCTTAACAATAGAATCTGCTCGTTTACCGTGTTGTACAATTTTGGCTAAATTTTGCTTAATATCACTCACAATATCCTTAACATCGTCCAAATTATTATTGGCTAATTCCTCTTGCATCTCATCTAACAATTCAATACTTACTTCAGAAAAATTATTTACAAAGTTTAAAGGATTTTGTATTTCATGCGCAATGCCAGCTGTTAATTCCCCTAAAGAAGCCATTTTCTCATGATGGATAAGTTGTGTTTGCGTATTTTTTAAATCTGTTAATGTGAGTAGTAACTCTTCCTTTTGCTGCGTAATTTCTGCGGTACGTTCATTAACTAAATCTTCTAACTGTTCTTTTCTAATCTCTAAAAGTCTTTTCTTTTCTTCTTCTAAAATGCGTTCCTTTTCTTCTTTTAATCTTGTTTTTTTCTGTCTGCTATGTAAAATCGCCATTCCAATAATCCATAGGATACTAAAAGCTATTGCTGTACCCATATAGCTTTTAATAGACAGATAAAAAGTTGGAGCTATTAGATCTAATAGATTTGCTGTAATTTTTAAAAACGTAAATGGAATTACAGAATAAGAAACAATTCTCCAATCTTTAAAAAAATCATCTTTATAAGTCAGGTAAACCAAATAGCCAATAATACAAAACGCAACCCATTTGGTGTATTCTTCAGATTTTAAATTAAAATCAAAGGCAATTAAAGAAACCGCAAATACTAATAAAACATTAAAAATAATTTTAAGTCTTGAAGCATTTACATGTGTTTTACTTTTGCTTTTCATGATAAAAAGCATGACCATGGCTATGATTATTTCTGCCTGCATTTAATTATTGTTTTAGTTTCTATTTCTAAAAAATTTAGTAGTTTCTAAGTTTTTTCTCATTCTTTTAATCTGAACACATACTTATACATCATCAAATACAATAACCCTAAGATAGATAGAATTAGAAATGGATTAATAATCCAATCTTGATGTTTGGTATAAAAAGTGATTTCAGAATTTAAATTAATTTCTTGTTTTATAACGGCATCTTGCCACCAAATTGTTTTTTGAACTACATCACCACGCTGATTTATAAAAGCTGAAATCCCTGTATTTGCCGATCTTGCAACCCATCTACGGTTTTCTATAGCTCTTAATCGGGCATAATCTAAATGCTGGTCTTTGCCCGATGTATTTCCCCACCAGCCATCATTGGTAATTACTGCTATAAACTGTGCTCCTTGATTTACTGATTGTGCAACCCAATCGCCCCAAATAGATTCATAACAAATTGCTGGTACAACACCAATTCCACTTGCCGAATATAAGTTACTTGGCTTTTCCTGACTGCCGTATCCTCCTGTTGTGCCTCCAAATTTCTCAAATAATGGATTTAAGAAAGATAACAACTTTGGAAAAGGCATTTTCTCCACACCAGGCACTAACTTAGATTTGTGGTAAAACTGTAATTTTGGCGACCGTTCTATGGCTACTGCTGTGTTAAAACTATCCCACCAAAGCTTATTTTCTTTGCTATATCTGGCAGATAAAGTTTCTTGCTTTTGATAAATGTTGTAAGTCTCGGCTCCAGTAATTACTGTCGCATTTTTAAAGCTATCTAAAAATTGAGTGGTAGTTTTAAAATTTGGTGAATTTCTAAAATCTTTCTCTTCGGTAAAACCTACTAATGCTGTTTCTGGCCAGATAAAAAACTCGGTATTTATCTGCCCTTCTTTTTTGCTTAGTTTAATTAATTTATTCAACTGTTCGGTAGCAGAATAAGTAAAGTTTTTTCCATAAGGATCTATATTGGGTTGTACAACCACTACGTTAGAAGGATTAACATCTTCTTCGTAATTGGTATAAATAACAACAGATATAGTAATAGGTATAATAATCCAACTAGCTAAAGCAATACTTAACCATTTAGTACCGCTACTTTTCACTTTCTGCAATTCACTCTTTACCTCAAGGTCTATTCTTTCCGCCTCAAACACTTCACCTTTAACCTCAGACCTTTTACCTTTAACTTTCAAATAAAGCCTAAATAATAATAAATTAGCTACCAAAACCCATAAAGAACCACCATAAACACCTGTATATTCATACCATTGAATCAATTGTGGTGTGGTAGCAAAACCATTTCCTAAAGTCATCCAAGGGAATTTTAAATCCCAGTACTGGTGTAAATATTCATAGCTCATCCAAAAACTAATTAGGCTTAAATCAGCTAAGTAAGTTTTAGTTTTTTTGGCAACTTTTTGGTATAACCAAAAGCTTAAAGTCATTAAAAATGCTCCTAACCCAAACGGAATTATGGAAAGCATACTCGCTGCAAATACATCCATTACAGCGTTTAGCGAGTTAAAAACCCAATAAATAGATGCCGTATTCCAAATCAAAAAAGTTAGGCCGCTCATTAAGAAAACCTTTCTTCCCTTTTTCTTTAAATCTGATTGTTCAATCTCATCTAAAGCAATTAATAAAGGCAAAAAAGCAATTAATAAAATAGGGGAGGTGAAGCTAAACGGCGGCCAAGCTAACCAAAGTAACACCGCCGAAAGTAAGGCTAACCAAATTTGTCTTTTCATTTTTTGTAGTATTTGTAGTCTTTTTTAGGTGCAGGTTCATCGTTGCCAGTCACCACAATTACAAATTCACCCTTTAGTATATTTTCTGTAAAATGACGTTTAATTTCTGTTAAAGTGCCTCTAACGTTTTCTTCAAACATCTTAGTTAATTCTCTAGAAATCGCAGCTTGTCTTTCCGCTCCAAAATTTTCTATAAATTCTTCTAAAGTTTTAATTAAGCGGTGTGGCGACTCATAAAAAATCATCGTTCTACTTTCGTAAATCAATTCTTTTAAGCGAGTTTGTCGACCTTTTTTAACAGGTAAAAAACCTTCAAAACAAAAGCGGTCGTTTGGCAAACCCGAGTTTACCAAAGCAGGTACAAAAGCCGTTGCGCCAGGTAAACACTCTACAGGTAAATTTTCTTTTAAAACTTCTCTCACCAATAAAAAACCAGGATCAGAAATTGCTGGTGTGCCCGCATCAGAAATCAATGCAATTTGTTGCCCTTCTTTTAAAAACCTTACAATTTCCGCAACTGCTTTATGCTCGTTGTGTTGATGGTGAGCAAAAACTTTTTTATCTATACCAAAATGTTTAAGCATAGGTGCAGATGTACGAGTGTCTTCGGCTAAAATTAAATCTACCTCTTTTAAAATACGTAAAGCTCTTAAAGTAATATCTTCTAAATTTCCTATGGGTGTGGGGACTAAATAAAGCTTGCCTGTCATTTAAGTATAATACAATTAAAATTTTGATAAAAATTATAGATAGAATTTAGACTAATTGTTTGGAGTTTTTAAAGGAATAATAAAACTCGAAACTAAACTATACGGTCCAGTTAGCTATGTTTAAGTCATTAATACGTTTAAAATGATTGGTGTTATTAGTAATTAATTGCAATTCGCTAACTAATGCAATTCCTGCAATTAGAGTATCTGTATGGCCGATTTCATTTCCCTTTTTTCTTAAGTCAGCATAAATTATTGCCGCAGTTTCCGCCATTTTTAAAGTAAGAGGAATTACCTTGTTCAATGAAATAAACTCTTCAAATTTAGCTAATTGTTTTCTAGCATCTTTGTAAAGTAATCCGTTTAAAATTTCGTAATAAGTAATAATACTTAAGTTAATAAGACCGAATTCTTTCAAGTGTTCATCTACATTAGATACAACTTTATCGTTCCCTCTCAAAAATTCAGAAAGAATATCTGTATCCAGCATAGACGCTATCATAAATCAATATTCCTTTTAAAAAGCGTGTTTCTTGCTTGCTTTGTATTTGATAAATAATCTAAATAATCAGCTTCACTCATCTCTTTAAAAGCACCTCCAAACGCAATTATTTTATCTCTATTACTTTTTTTATCAACGGGCTTTTGGTTTAAAGAATGTATAAATTGGTATATTTCTTCCAATCTTTCTTTAGGCACATCTTTAATTTCTTTAATAATATTTTCAATTGTCAACATCTTAATAATTCTTAAATAAAGTTAACTATAATTATCTTTAAATTTCATTTACGCTCATATGCTTAATTAGGAAAGAAACAATATTCCAACTTAAATCTAAATTCGTAAAATGTATTTGGTAAATCGTCTTATCTTTGCACAAAATCTAAAATAATGTTGCAAGTTAATTATATCCGCGAAAATAAAGAGGAGGTTTTAAATCGTTTAAGCGTAAAAAACTTTAACGATACTGCTTTGGTAAACGAAATTATTGCACTAGACGATTCCCGTAAAAGTACCCAAGCCCAAGCCGACGAGCTTTTAGCAAAAGCAAATGCTGCTGCAAAGCAAATTGGCGAGCTCATGCGAAATGGTAAAAAGGAAGAAGCAGAAGCAATTAAAACTGAGGCCACCCAATCCAAAGATTTAATCAAGCAACTGCAAGAAAATTTAGCTAGTATAGAAGATCAATTGTATCACAAATTGGTTTTATTGCCCAATTTACCACATGCAAGTGTGCCAAAAGGTAAAACTCCAGAAGAGAACGAAACTATACTAACAAACGGAGCAAGACCAAATTTACCAGTAAACGCATTGCCACATTGGGAATTAGCGGCCAAATATAATCTGATAGACTTTGAATTAGGCGTAAAAATAGCAGGTGCAGGATTCCCAGTATATAAAGGAAAAGGAGCTAAATTACAAAGAGCACTAATCAATTTCTTTTTAGCCGAAGCCGATAAAGCGGGCTATGAAGAAATGATGGTTCCACATTTAGTGAACGAAGCATCGGCCTTTGGAACAGGGCAATTGCCAGATAAAGAAGGACAAATGTACCACGTAGGAATTGACAATTTATATCTAATCCCTACGGCCGAAGTTCCCGTGACTAATTTGTACCGAGACGTAATTTTAAAAGAAGAAGATTTACCCATTAAAAATTGCGCTTACACGCCATGTTTCCGTCGCGAAGCTGGTTCTTATGGTGCCCATGTACGTGGTTTAAATCGCCTGCATCAGTTTGATAAGGTAGAGATTGTACAAATTGCCGAGCCATCTAAATCTTACGATGTTTTAGAGCAAATGAGCTTACATGTTCAAAGTTTACTCCAAAAACTTGGTTTAGAATACCGTGTTTTACGCCTTTGTGGCGGCGATATGAGTTTTGCATCTGCCTTAACTTACGATATGGAAGTTTACAGTGCCGCTCAAGAACGTTGGTTAGAAGTTTCGTCTGTCTCTAACTTCGAGACCTTTCAAAGTAACCGTTTAAAGTTACGCTACAAAGCCAAAGAGGGTAAAACGCAACAACCACACACGCTAAACGGAAGCGCCTTGGCCTTGCCGCGTATTTTGGCTTCCATTTTAGAGAATTACCAAACTGCCGATGGCATTAAAGTGCCAGCATGTTTAGTGCCATATACCGGTTTCGATTTTATAGGATAAAAGATTTTCTGAAAATAGCCCAAGCCTTTATATAAGGGCGTTCCCTAGTAAAAAAACTAGGGTCGCGTTTTGCAGGGCTACGCTTTGCTCCGGTTTTTTTGTCCGCCAGCTGGCGGATAAAAAGAACTAAACCCTTTCAACCGCTAACGCAAAACCTTGCAAATGGATTATTGATGATACAAAAAAAGCATCAGGTAAATATTACACCTGATGCTTTTTTGCGTTAAGGATAGTCCAAAGGACTCCTTCGGAAGAGTGACAGCTCCCAATTTTTCATTGGGACTATAACGGATAGCCCGACCTTTGTGATGGATTTGAGCATTTGCCTAAGGTAACGCCCAAATATTTATAGCTTAATACATATTATTTTACTTTGTTGTATATAATTATACAGCACAAAAAAAGGTCTGCAAATAATTTGCAGACCTTTTAAATCAATTTGTCTTAGCTTAATTAAGCGTCAACTTCTTCTTCTTTAGAAGCCATTAATTTATCGTACTCTTCTTGAGAACCTACAATGATTCTTTCGTAATCACGTAAACCTGTTCCCGAAGGAATTAAGTGACCTACAATAACATTTTCTTTTAATCCTAATAAATGGTCACGCTTACCAGCAATTGCGGCTTCGTTTAACACTTTAGTAGTCTCTTGGAAAGATGCTGCCGAGATGAAAGACTTAGTTCCTAATGATGCTCTAGTAATACCTTGCAACATTGGGCTTGCAGTTGCTGCTCTTGCTTCTCTTGCGGTAACCAGTTTCATGTCTTTACGTTTTAACTGTGAGTTTTCATCACGTAATTTACGTACAGATACTATCTGGCCAGATTTTAACACATTAGAATCACCAGTATCTTCAACTACCATTTTATCGTAAATCTCATCATTCTCTATAGAGAAATCGAAACGATCAACAGCTTGTTTTTCTAAGAAACTTGTATCTCCTGCGTCTTCAATCAAGACTTTCTGCATCATCTGGTGAACGATAGTTTCAAAGTGCTTATCGTTAATTTTCACACCCTGTAAACGGTAAACTTCTTGAATACCATTTACCAAGTATTCCTGCACCGCTGCCGGACCTTTGATCGATAAGATATCTCCAGGAGAGATAGCCCCATCAGATAATGGCATACCTGCTTTAACAAAATCATTTTCTTGAACCAAGATATGCTTAGAAAGTGGTACTAAGTATTTCTTAATTTGACCGTCTCTAGATTCTATAGTTACTTCACGGTTACCACGTTTAACACCACCTAAAGTTACAACACCATCAATTTCTGTTACTACAGCAGGGTTAGATGGATTTCTAGCTTCAAATAATTCTGTTACACGAGGTAAACCACCCGTAATATCTCTTGTTTTACCAGTTGTACGTGGGATTTTTACTAAAATTTCTCCCATTTTCATTTGGTCGCCTTCATCAACAACCACGTGTGCACCTACGGGAATGTTGTATTCTCTAATAGATTCACCTTTTTTGTCAACAATTTTAACAACAGGGTTTTTAGTTTTATCTCTTGTATCGATAATTACTTTCTCTCTGTGACCAGTTTGCTCATCAGATTCTTCACGGAAAGTAACACCTTCTATAACAGATTCAAATTCGACCTTACCCGTGAATTCAGAAATAATAACCGCATTATATGGATCCCAAGAACATAACTTATCTCCTTTGGTTACTTTGTCTCCTTCTTTAACAAAAAGGAAAGATCCATAAGGAATGTTATTAGTCATGATTACTCTTCCAGAAGTGGAATCAGTAATTTTGAATTCTCCTGAACGTCCTAATACAACTTCAATTTCCCCATCTTCAGTTTGCTTGGTTACTGTTCTTAAGTTTTCAAACTCAATAATACCATCAAACTTTGCATTAATCTGAGATTCAGCTGCAATGTTAGATGCAGTACCACCCACGTGGAAAGTACGTAAAGTTAACTGTGTACCTGGCTCACCAATAGATTGTGCGGCAATTACACCTACAGCTTCACCCATTTGTACCGGTTTACCCGATGCAAGATTACGACCGTAACATAATGCACAAACACCTCTAGAAGCTTCGCAAGTTAGTACAGAACGAATTTCTATACCCTCTAAAGGAGATTCTTCAATTCTTCTTGCAATTTCTTCGGTAATATCTTTATCTGCTTTTATGTAAAGCTCGTTAGTGATAGGATCATAAACATCATGTAATGAAGTACGACCTAAAATTCTATCATATAATGGCTCAATAATATCTTCTTGATCTTTTAAAGCAGTTGTAAACATACCTCTTAAGGTTCCACAATCATGGTGTTTAATTACCATGTCTTGAGCAACATCATGTAAACGACGAGTTAAATAACCAGCATCGGCAGTTTTTAATGCGGTATCGGCTAAACCTTTACGAGCACCGTGAGTAGAAATGAAGTATTCTAATACCGATAATCCTTCTTTAAAGTTAGAAAGAATAGGGTTTTCTATAATCTCACCTCCTGATCCAGATTTTTGTGGCTTGGCCATCAAACCTCTCATACCACATAACTGACGAATTTGCTCCTTAGAACCACGAGCTCCAGAATCAAGCATCATGTATACAGAGTTAAATCCTTGGTTATCGTTAGTTAACTGATTCATTACATGAGAAGTTAACCTATTATTGATACGAGTCCAGATATCGATGATTTGGTTGTAACGTTCGTTATTGGTTATGAAACCCATATTGTAGTTACCCATTACCTCTTCAACTTCTTTTCTAGCTTGTTCTAGCAAAGTATGTTTCTCTGTAGGGATATTTAAATCTTTCAGGTTGAAAGATAAACCTCCTATAAATGCAGACTGGAAACCTAGTGTTTTAATTTCATCTAAGAAATTAGCAGCTCTAGCCATACCAGTGTTTTTTACCACCTCACCAATAATATCACGTAATGATTTCTTAGTTAATAGCTCATTAATATAACCTACCTCTGGCGGCACTACTTCATTAAATAATACTCTTCCTACAGTAGTATCGATAATTTTCTGAACTAAAGAACCGTCTTTCTCTTTAACTATTGCTTTTACTTTAATAAAGGCGTGAAGATCAATCATCTTCTCATTATAAGCGATGATTACCTCTTCAGAAGAATAGAAAGTTTGACCTTCTCCTTTTACAATATGACCTTCTTCTGTTTTACGGCCTTTGGTCATGTAATATAGACCTAAAACCATATCCTGAGATGGTACTGTAACTGGTGTTCCGTTTGCAGGGTTTAAAATATTGTGGGAAGCAAGCATTAAAATTTGGGCTTCCAAAACTGCAGCATTACCTAGTGGTACGTGAACTGCCATCTGGTCACCGTCAAAATCTGCGTTAAACGCCGTACATACTAACGGGTGTAATTGTATTGCTTTTCCTTCTACTAATTTTGGTTGGAAAGATTGGATACCTAAACGGTGTAATGTTGGTGCTCTGTTTAATAAAACAGGGTGACCTTTCAATACATTTTCTAAAATATCCCAAACTAATGGATCTTTTCTATCTACAATTTTCTTTGCAGATTTAACAGTCTTAACAACACCTCTTTCTATCATCTTACGAATGATAAACGGTTTGAAAAGTTCTGCAGCCATATCTTTAGGTAAACCACACTCGTGTAATTTAAGGGTAGGACCTACCACAATTACAGAACGTCCAGAATAATCCACACGCTTACCTAATAAGTTTTGACGGAAACGACCTTGCTTACCTTTTAAAATATCGGATAAAGATTTTAAAGCTCTGTTACCTTCAGTTTTAACCGCATTAACTTTACGTGAGTTATCAAATAAAGAATCTACAGCTTCTTGAAGCATACGCTTCTCGTTACGTAAAATAACTTCTGGCGCTTTGATCTCCATCAATCTTTTTAAACGATTGTTACGGATGATTACTCTTCTGTACAAATCATTTAAATCTGAAGTAGCAAATCTACCACCTTCTAAAGGTACTAACGGACGTAATTCAGGTGGAATAACAGGAACGATTTTAATAATCATCCACTCTGGGTTATTCTCAATTCTTGTTTTAGAATCACGGAAAGCTTCCACAACTTGTAAACGCTTTAAAGCTTCGTTTTTACGTTGTTGTGAAGTTTCATTTGCTGCTTGATGACGTAAATCATAAGATAATTGATCTAAGTCTAATCTTCTTAATAAATCTTCTAAAGCATCAGCACCCATTTTAGCGATAAACTTATTAGGGTCTTTATCGTCTAGGTATTGATTTTCTTTAGGTAATTTATCTAAAATATCTAGGTATTCTTCTTCTGTTAAGAAATCCATGTAATTGATTCCTTCATCAGCCATCATACCAGCCTGGATAACTGCATATCTTTCGTAATAGATAATTAAATCTAAACGCTTAGTAGGTAAACCTAAAAGGTATCCAATTTTGTTAGGTAATGATCTAAAATACCAAATGTGCGCTACGGGAACCACTAAATTAATGTGACCCATACGCTCACGACGTACTTTTTTCTCAGTAACTTCTACACCGCAACGGTCACAAACAATCCCTTTGTAACGGATTCTTTTGTATTTACCGCAATGGCATTCGTAATCCTTAACCGGACCAAAAATTCTTTCACAAAATAAACCGTCACGTTCTGGCTTATAAGTTCTGTAATTGATGGTTTCTGGTTTCAACACCTCGCCACTAGAACGCTCCAAAATTGCTTCTGGAGAAGATAAACTAATGGTGATTGAAGTGAAATTACTTTTTATTTTACTATCCTTTTTGTAAGACATATTCTTTCTTTAAGTTGAAAGTTAAAAGTTGTAAGTTGTAAGTGATAAGTTAAAACCTATTACCTACAACTTATAACTTAAAACTAGTCTAATGTAATATCTAATCCTAATCCTCTAAGTTCATGAACCAATACGTTGAAAGATTCTGGAACACCTGGAGTTGGCAAGTTTTCGCCTTTTACGATAGCCTCGTAAGTTTTAGCTCTACCTACAACATCATCAGATTTAACAGTCAAGATTTCCTGTAAGATGTTTGATGCACCAAATGCTTCTAATGCCCAAACTTCCATCTCACCAAAACGCTGACCACCAAATTGTGCTTTACCACCTAATGGTTGTTGTGTAATTAATGAATATGGTCCTATTGAACGAGCATGCATTTTATCATCAACCATGTGACCTAACTTAAGCATATAAATGATACCTACTGTAGTTGGTTGGTCAAAACGTTCACCTGTTAACCCGTTATATAAGTAAGTTCTTCCAGATTCTGGAACACCTGCTTGTTTTACGTAGTCTTCAACCTCGTCATGAGTTGCACCATCAAAAATTGGAGTTGCAAACTTTAAACCTAACTCTTTACCAGCCCATCCTAAAACAGTTTCGTAAATCTGACCTAAGTTCATACGAGAAGGTACACCTAGTGGATTTAAGACAATATCAACCGGAGTTCCATCAGATAAGAAAGGCATATCTTCATCTCTTACGATACGAGCAACAATACCTTTATTACCGTGACGACCAGCCATCTTATCTCCAACTTTTAGTTTACGTTTTTTAGCAACATAAACTTTAGCCATTTGTACAATACCAGATGGTAGCTCATCACCTACACTAATTGCAAACTTATCTCTACGGTAAGCACCTAACTCTTCGTTAGTTTTTATACCAAAGTTGTGAAGCAGAATTTTAATTAAATCATTCTTATCATCATCAGTAGTCCATTTTGTTGGATTAATGTGATTATAATCTAATTCCATTAAAATCTTTTGAGTGAATTTAACACCCTTTGCTATTAGTAATTCTTTGTAAACGTTAAATACTCCTTGAGAAGTTTTACCATTAACAATAGTGAATAACTTATCAACTAAACTCTCTCTCAATTCTCTAACAGCTTTTTCATGTTTAGCATCTAATTTTTCAATTAATGCTTTTTCTTCTGCTTTAGAAGTTTTCTTAGCTCTAGAAAATAATTTAGTATCAATAACAACACCTTTAATAGATGGTGGAGTTTTTAAAGATGCATCTTTAACATCACCAGCTTTATCACCAAAGATTGCTCTTAATAGCTTTTCTTCTGGAGATGGATCTGATTCTCCTTTAGGAGTAATCTTACCTATTAAAATATCACCTTCTTGAACATCGGCACCAACTCTAATGATTCCATTTTCATCTAAATCTTTAGTAGCTTCTTCAGAAACGTTTGGAATATCTGGAGTTAATTCTTCTTCTCCACGTTTAGTGTCTCTTACTTCCAATTCAAATTCTTCAATGTGAAGAGAAGTGAAAATATCTTGAGAAACAACTCTTTCTGATATTACAATAGCATCCTCAAAGTTGTATCCCTGCCAAGGCATAAATGCAACTTTTAAGTTAATACCTAAAGCTAATTCTCCGTCTTGCGTAGCATAACCCTCGCAAAGAACCTGCCCTTTTTCAACTTTTTGGCCTTTTTTAACAATCGGCTTTAAATTGATACAAGTACTTTGGTTAGTTTTCTTAAACTTGATAAGATTATATGATTTAGACTCTCCATCAAAAGATACTAGTCTATCATCATCGTTTCTATCGTAACGGATTGTTATTTTATTTGCATCAACATACTCAACTACTCCATTTCCTTCTGCGTTTATTAACGTTCTAGAATCACGAGCAACTCTTCCTTCTAATCCAGTTCCAACAATAGGAGCTTGTGGACGTAACAAAGGAACAGCCTGACGCTGCATGTTAGACCCCATTAGGGCTCTATTTGCATCATCATGTTCTAAGAAAGGAATTAAAGAAGCCGCAATAGAAGTAATCTGATTTGGAGCAATATCAATGTAATCTAACTTTTCTGGGTCAATTACAGGGAAATCACCTTCGTATCTTGCTTTTACTTTTTCGTCTTGAAAAACTCCTTTATCACTGTACTGTGCATTTGCTTGCGCAATGGTCATTCCGTCTTCATCTTCAGCACTTAAATAAGTAACCGGTTGATCTACAACTACCTTTCCGTCATTTACTTTACGGTAAGGTGTCTCTATAAAACCTAAATTATTAATTTTAGCGTGGACACAAAGAGATGAAATTAATCCAATGTTTGGTCCCTCTGGAGTTTCGATTGTACACAAACGCCCGTAGTGGGTGTAGTGAACGTCACGAACCTCGAAACCTGCTCTCTCACGTGATAAACCACCTGGACCTAATGCTGACAAACGACGTTTGTGAGTAATCTCTGCTAATGGATTTGTTTGATCCATAAATTGAGATAATTGATTAGTTCCGAAGAATGAATTTATTACAGATGATAAAGTACGAGCGTTGATTAAATCTGTAGGTGTAAATACCTCGTTGTCACGGATATTCATACGCTCACGAATTGTTCTAGCCATACGGGCTAAACCAACACCAAACTGAGCATATAATTGTTCGCCTACAGTTCTAACTCTTCTGTTTGATAAGTGATCAATATCATCAACATCCTCTTTCGAGTTTATTAATTTGATCAAATACTTTACAATCGCAATAATGTCTAGCTTAGTTAAAACCTTGGTTTCAACTGGAGTATCCATTTTTAATTTACGATTGATTCTATAACGACCTACATCACCTAAATCATAACGTTTATCTGAGAAGAATAAACGATCGATGATACCACGAGCGGTTTCTTCATCAGGTGGTTCGGCGTTACGTAATTGTCTATATATATGTTCTACCGCTTCTTTTGCAGAATTGGAAGTGTCTTTTTGTAACGTATTGTAAATAATGGTGTAGTCGCCTGTGTTACCGTCTTCTTTAGAAAGAATTAAGGTTTTTACTCCTGCATCCACAATCATATCTATGTGGTCTTCTTCTAAAATGGTTTCACGTTCAAAAATGATTTCATTCCTAGGAATTGAAACAACCTCGCCCGTGTCTTCATCAACAAAATCTTCTACCCAAGTTTTTAAAACTCTAGCTGCCAATTTACGACCTACATATTTTTTAAGTCCAGATTTACTTACTTTTACTTCATCAGCAAGGTCAAATAATTCTAATATATCTTTATCAGAATCATATCCAATTGCTCTTAATAGCGTAGTAACTGGGAATTTTTTCTTTCTGTCGATGTAAGCATACATCACGTTATTAACGTCCGTTGCAAACTCTATCCAAGAACCTTTAAATGGGATAACTCTAGCAGAATATAACTTGCTACCGTTGGTATGACGACTTACTCCAAAGAATACTCCTGGAGAACGGTGTAATTGAGAAACAATAACACGCTCTGCGCCATTAATAACGAAAGTACCTTTTGGTGTCATGTAAGGGATTGTACCTAAATACACATCCTGTACAATAGTCTCAAAATCTTCGTGTTCTTCATCATTACATGATAAACGAAGTTTTGCTTTTAAGGGTACACTGTAAGTTAGTCCACGCTCAATACATTCATGAATGTCATAACGAGGTGGGTCAATAAAGTAATCCAAAAATTCTAAAACGAAAATGTTTCTTGAATCAGAGATCGGAAAGTTTTCAGCAAATACTTGAAATAAACCTTCTGTATGACGGTTATCTGAAGTAGTTTCTAGCTGAAAGAATTCCTTGAACGATTGGATTTGTACATCCAGAAAATCAGGATAATCTAATACATGCTTACTTGTAGCAAAATTTATCCTTTGATTGCTTTTGTTTGCCAAGGGTCTTAAATTTAAGTTAAACCGACTATTCGATTAATTTGCTAAATGTTTATTTAGCGTTAATATGGTGCTATACACCAAAAGCCGTAAACTCCGTCCGCCTTTTGGCAGATAGAGTTTATGGCTAAATATTATTGAGGTGTAATTAATTACTTAATCTCAACAACAGCTCCAGCTTCTTCAAGCTGCTTTTTTAATGCTTCAGCTTCGTCTTTAGTAACACCTACTTTTAATTCTTTTGGTGCACTATCAACTAAATCTTTTGCTTCTTTTAATCCAAGACCAGTAAGGTCTTTAACTAATTTTACTACAGCTAACTTTGAACCACCAGCTTCTTTCAAGATTACATCAAAAGATGTTTTCTCTTCTGCAGCAACTTCGCCACCACCAGCAGGACCAGCAACAGCAACCGCCGCAGCAGCAGCAGGCTCGATACCATACTCGTCTTTTAAGATTTGAGCTAACTCGTTAACTTCTTTAACTGTTAAGTTTACTAATTGTTCAGCAAACGCTTTTAAATCCGCCATTATATTTATTTTTTAAATTTTACTAATTAATTGTTTACATCCAAACTTGAGGCGTTTGGTTAACCTTCTCTTTCTTGTAAAGTTTTGACAATCCCTGCCAATTTGTTTCCGCCTGACGATAATGCTGAAATAACATTTTTCGCTGGAGACTGTAATAATCCAATGATTTCGCCAATAAGTTGTTCTTTTGATTTAAGATTCACTAAGGCCTCTAATTGGTTATCGCCAATGAAAACAGCTGATTCTACATAAGCTGCTTTTAAAACTGGTTTCTCTTCTTTTCCTTTTCTCAACTCTTTTATTAGCTTAGCCGGAGCATTAGCATTGGTTGAAAACATGATAGAAGATGAACCTTTAAGAACTTCAAATAATGGAGCTACATCGCCATCTAATTGCTCTAAAGCTTTTCTGATGAGCGTGTTTTTTACAACTTGCATTCCAATTTGGTTCTCAAAACATTTACGGCGAATATTATTGATTTTTGCAACTGATAAACTTGAAGTATCAGTAATATAAAAATTACCAGATGCTTTCAATCTATCAACTAAAGCAGAAACAACTTCGTGTTTTTCTTCTTTTCTCATAATATTAAATTCCCGCTACTGATTTAGTTTCAATTTCTATTCCAGGAGACATTGTAGAAGAGATATGTACACTCTTAAAATATGTTCCTTTTGCAGCTGATGGTTTTAATTTAGAAATGATTTGAAGAACCTCCAAAGCATTTTCATAAATCTTTTCAGAAGGGAAAGATACTTTACCTATTGAGCAATGAATGATACCCGTTTTGTCAACTTTAAAGTCGATTTTACCTGCCTTAACATCAGTAACTGCTTGTCCCACATTCATGGTTACAGTTCCTGATTTAGGATTTGGCATCAAATTACGAGGGCCTAATATACGACCTAATTTACCTACCTTGGCCATACAGCTGGGTGTAGTAATAATAATGTCAACATCTGTCCATCCACTCTCAATCTTAGCTATATACTCGTCCAAACCTACAAAATCAGCACCTGCAGCTTTTGCCTCTTCTTCCTTATCAGGAGTTACTAGAGCTAAAACTCGTACTGTTTTACCGGTACCATGAGGTAAAGTAGCAATACCACGTACCATTTGATTGGCTTTACGTGGATCTACACCTAAACGAACATCAATATCCACTGATGAATCGAACTTTGCTGTAGTTACTTCTTTAACTAGGGCAGCTGCATCTTTTAAAGAATAAGCTTTACCAGCTTCAAGTTTGGAAAGTGCCGTCTTTTGATTTTTTGTTAATCTTGCCACTGTCTTTTACTTAATTTGTTAATTAATTATTCCAAGGTGCGTCCCCTGTAACGTTTATTCCCATACTACGGGCTGTGCCTGCAACCATCTTCATTGCTGATTCCATAGTAAATGCATTTAAATCGCTCATTTTATCTTTAGCAATAACCTCTACTTGTTCCCAAGAAACCTTGGCAACTTTTTTACGGTTAGATTCTGCTGATCCACTTTTGATGTTAGTTACTTCCATTAATTGGATTGCAACTGGTGGATTTTTGATGATAAATTCGAAAGATTTGTCTGCATAAACTGTAATCACAACAGGAAGTACTTTACCAGCTTTCTCCTGAGTACGAGCGTTAAACTGCTTACAAAATTCCATTATATTTACACCCTTAGCACCCAATGCAGGTCCTACTGGTGGAGATGGATTTGCCGCTCCTCCTTTGATTTGTAATTTGATTAACGCACTGACTTGTTTTGCCATTTTTTGTTTATTTATTTCTCAACGTTAATAATGTGGAAGCATTTGTAACATTTAAGATCTTTATTTAGAATCTAAATTAGGGAAACAAGAACTTAAAATCTTTATTCTTGAAACAGAAATTTTGATACTCTAATTATTCTTTTTCTACTTGCATATAGTTAAGTTCTAATGGAGTTCTACGTCCAAATATCTTAACCATTACTTTTAATTTTTTCTTTTCTTCGTTCACTTCTTCAATAACACCAGAGAAACCATTAAATGGTCCATCCATTACTTTGATGTTTTCGCCTACATAATATGGCACATTCATCATTTCACCTTGTTCTGCCATTTCATCTACCTTGCCTAAGATTCTATTTACCTCGGCTGGTCTTAAAGGAACTGCATTACCACTTTTATCTCCTAAAAAACCAATAACACTATTAATTGATTTTATGATTTGTTCTAGTTCTGCATTTAATGCAGTTTCTACTAAAACATAACCTGGATAAAAGTTTCTTTCTTTAGCTATTTTTTTACCGTCACGCATTTGGTAATATTTTTCCATAGGTATCAATACCTGAGGAACCAAATGAGTTAAACCCAATCGGCTTATTTCTGCATCTACGTATTGCTTAACTTTCTTTTCTTTCCCACTAACCGCTCTAACTACATACCATTTCAACTGATCGCTCATACTTTATATATTATGCAAATGATTTGTACATTAACTTTAATAAATTACCGGCTGATTCATCCATTGCTAAAATGATTAAAGCAATAATTAAAGAGGCAACCAATGTAATTACAGCGCTATTCTGTAACTCACTCCAAGTTGGCCAAGTTACCTTTTCAGTTAACTCGATGTATGATTCTTTGATATATTCTGCAAAATTAGCCATTCTTATTTTCGCGTTAGCACGGGAACAAGGATTCGAACCCTGATCAAAGGTTTTGGAGACCTCTATTCTACCGTTGAACTATTCCCGTTTATATTTATTCAGTTTACACTAAATACCAAATTTATTATTAGATAAAAAGTACTTAGAAACTTTTCCCTAAGTACTTTTTATTATTTCAACTCAATAAAATTGAATCGCAATTATTATTTTACTATCTCAGTTACCTGACCAGCACCTACTGTTCTACCACCTTCACGGATAGCGAAACGTAAGCCTTTTTCCATTGCGATTGCGTTTATCAATTTAACATTGATAGTAACGTTATCACCTGGCATAACCATTTCAATACCTTCTTGTAACGTAATTTCTCCAGTTACATCTGTAGTTCTGAAATAGAATTGTGGACGGTATTTATTAAAGAATGGAGTATGACGTCCACCTTCTGCTTTTGATAATACGTAAACCTCAGCTTTGAAATCAGTGTGAGGAGTTACAGAACCTGGCTTGCATATAACCATACCACGACGGATATCAGTTTTTTCAATACCACGTAACAATAAACCTACGTTGTCACCAGCTTCACCTCTATCTAAAATCTTACGGAACATCTCAACACCAGTTACTGTAGATTTTAAGTTCTCAGCACCCATTCCTAAAATGTCAACAGTCTCTCCTGAGTTTATGATACCTCTTTCAATACGACCAGTAGCAACAGTACCACGACCAGTAATTGAGAAAACATCTTCTACAGGCATTAAGAAAGGAAGTTCAGTTAAACGTGGAGGAATTGGAATGTAGTTATCTACTGCATCCATTAATTCCATAATTTTACCAACCCATTTAGGATCGCCATTTAATCCACCTAAAGCAGATCCTTGGATAACTGGAATATCATCTCCTGGGAAATCGTAGAATGATAATAATTCACGAATTTCCATTTCAACTAGTTCTAACAATTCTGGATCATCAACCATATCCACTTTATTCATGAATACAACTAATGAAGGAACACCTACTTGACGAGCCAATAAAATGTGCTCACGAGTTTGTGGCATTGGACCATCAGTAGAAGCAACAACGATAATAGCACCGTCCATTTGAGCAGCACCAGTAACCATGTTCTTCACGTAATCCGCGTGACCTGGACAGTCAACGTGAGCATAGTGACGAAGCGCAGTTGAATACTCCACGTGTGCAGTATTAATAGTTATACCTCTTTCTTTTTCTTCTGGAGCAGAATCAATAGAAGCGAATGAACGAGCTTCTGAGAAACCAGCATCAGCCAAAACTTTTGTGATAGCTGCAGTTAATGTAGTTTTACCGTGGTCAACGTGACCGATTGTATTGATATTTAAGTGTGGCTTACTACGGTCAAATTTTTCTTTTGCCATGATTTTTACTTATTACTAGGTTAATTTTTATTTTTTTATTTTAAATTTCCTGTGTGAGCCAAAGATGGGACTTGAACCCACGACCTCTTCCTTACCAAGGAAGTGCTCTACCGCTGAGCTACTTCGGCTTATAAACAACAAAAAAACCGATGTTATAACTTCAGTTTAATTGAATGCCATTAACTAACTCATTTGAGCGGAAGACGAGGTTCGAACTCGCGACCTATAGCTTGGAAGGCTATCGCTCTACCAACTGAGCTACTTCCGCAATTTGTTTACGATTGTTGATTTTAAAATTACGATTAAACTGTTAATCGTAAATCTAAAAATCAAAATTTAAAAATCGTAATTCCAGTGGGGGGAGAAGGATTCGAACCTTCGAAACCGAAGTAACGGATTTACAGTCCGTCCCATTTGACCGCTCTGGAACCCCCCCATTTTCTATTTCAAGAATGACGAATTTAGATTTAAAATTTTAATAACCGTAAATCAAATATTAATCATTCTATATTTAGAATGAGCCTCCTATCGGGATCGAACCAATGACCTACTGATTACAAGTCAGTTGCTCTACCAGCTGAGCTAAGGAGGCTGGTATTATCTTTTCACTTTGCTTCTCATAAGTTCCTATGAACTGAATGACCTACTGTTTATCCCGATTCTTGGGACTCTAACAATTGAGCTAAGGAGAACATTTTTTGCTTTTTAAAGAACGTTTTATAGTTTCCCCAAAAGGCATTTGCTTAAGGGACTGCAAAACTACAAAAATTAATACTCGAACAAAATTTTTTTCAAAAAAAAATCAATGAATTTATAATTCATTGATTTTTAGGTCTATTTTTTGCTAAAATGATTGATATAGATTTTTAAAAAATTAATTAACTATCTGATTAATAGTATTTTGATTATGTTTACTATCGTACGATTTTATTTTGTCTTTTCGCTTTTTAATTTGTTTTCTAAGGCCTTCGATAGATAAATCTGTAGCTTCTTCAAAACTTTTACACTCTTCTTTAGCAAAAAGTGTACTTCCAGGGATTATTACTTTGATTTCTACAATCTTATTTTTCTCCTCTGGAATGTTTTCTAATTTGAGATAAACCTCGCTACTAATGATTTTGTCGAAAAATTGTTCTAGCTTATTTACTTTCTTTTGAACAAATGTTAATAATTTTTGATTAGCACTAAAGTGAATGGATTGAATTTCAATTTTCATTTTTCCTCCTTTTTTTAAGCCTTTGGATGAGCTTGTTTGTAAATTGATTTAAGTCTTTCGATAGAATTGTGCGTGTATATTTGAGTTGCAGCTAAATTTGCATGCCCTAATAAATCTTTTATCGCATTAATATCTGCCCCTTTGTTTAATAAGCTTGTGGCGAAAGTATGCCTAAGCACATGAGGGCTTTTTTTGTCTTGAGTTGTTATCAATGATAAGTATTGATGAACTACTCTGTATATAAACTTTGCGTAGGCAGCATTCCCATTGTTTGTGATGATTAATGAGTCTGAGCTATTAATGAATTGTTTTTCGTTTCTTAATGTAATATAGTTGTTTAGGCTATTGATTAGTGTGGAGTGAATAGGGATAATTCTTTCCTTATTTCTTTTACCTAATACTTTTAATGTTTTTTCTGCTAATTGAATGTCGCCCAATCGTAATTGAAGCAATTCATTTAATCTTATCCCAGTTCCAAATAACAATTCTAAAATAAGTTTGTCTCTAATGCTTTCAAATTCGTTTGTGAAAACGCTATTATCTAAAAGTAAACTCAGTTTATCATCAGAAACGAAGGAAGGAAGTTTTTTAGCAACTTTTGGGGTTTGTACTTTAGCAACAGGGTTTTTGATAATAATATCTTCTTTTAAGAGATATTTATAGAAAGAACGAAGGGAAGAGATTTTTCTATTGACGCTTTTTGCCTCTAAGCCATCATCCATTAAATTTACTACCCAAGCTCTTACTGATTGATGGTTTGCTGTGGAATAATTTTGACTTAACGAAGTAAGAAAAGTTGAAAATTGTGTGATGTCATTATTATAGGCAGTAATGGTATGTTGGGAATACCGTTTTTGAAATTTTAAATATTTTAAAAACTGCTCTAAAAACATAAAAACTATTTGTAATCACTGAAAAGTGAATATACAAATAGTTTTTTTATGTTAGAGAATAATAAACTAAAAAGTTTATCCTTCTTGGTTCATTCCTTCTACATAGATGGCGTGTTTTACTTCCATTCGTCTTGCTACAGATTTTTTCTCATAAGCTTGACGACTACGTAGTTCTCTTAAAACACCCGTTTTCTCGAATTTCTTTTTAAATCGCTTTAATGCTCTGTCAATAGATTCTCCGTCTTTTACGTTGATTATAATCATTTGTTAAATACCACCTTTCTATCCCTTTTAAAAATCAGTTGGGATTGCAAAGCTAGTTATATTTTGATAACCTGAAAATTATAATTCTTTTTATTTGTAATTGAGGCTTTTATAGGTTGTGAATAATAATTTTAATTGGCGGTAAAGTTGCATTAACGATAGAAGCGGCATCTTTTTTTTGCTCTTGCCTAATTGCAAGTAGCAAAAAAAGATACAGCGTAGAGCGTGTTAAAATGCTCTAAAAAGTTTTTTATCTAAGAATTTCTCTGGCAATTACCACTTTTTGAATTTCTGATGTTCCTTCGCCAATGGTACAAAGTTTACTGTCTCTGTAGAATTTTTCTACTGGGAAGTCTTTAGTATAACCATAGCCACCAAATATTTGAACGGCTTCTGTTGCTGCTTTAACACAAACTTCTGATGCGAAATATTTCGCCATTGCGGCTTGTTTGGTCATTTTTACACCTCTATTTTTCATATCGGCAGCTTGATAGATTAACAACTCTGAAGCTTCTATTTCTGTAGCCATATCTGCTAATTTAAATGCGATGGCTTGGAAACTAGAAATGGATTGCCCAAATTGTTTGCGCTCTTTAGAATACGCTAAAGCGGCTTCATAAGCGCCTTTTGCAATGCCTAAAGAAAGTGCAGCGATAGAAATACGGCCTCCGTCTAAAATTTTCATGGCTTGTTTAAACCCATCTCCCTCAATACCTAATAAATTTTCTTTAGGAACTTTTACGTTATCAAAAATCAACTCTGTTGTTTCTGATGCTCGCATGCCTAATTTATTTTCTTTTTTACCGTGGGTAAATCCGGGAGTACCTTTTTCTATAACGATTGCAGAAATTCCTTTAGAATCGCCTTTTTCTCCTGTTCTTACCATAACTACGGCTACATCTCCAGATTTACCATGGGTAATCCAGTTTTTAGATCCGTTAACTAGGTAATGGTCGCCTTCTAATACTGCTGTTGTATTCATGCCCAATGCATCTGAACCTGTATTTGCTTCGGTTAGTCCCCAAGCGCCAATCCACTCTGCGGTAGCCAGTTTAGGTAACCATTTTTTCTTTTGCTCCTCGTTACCAAAATACAAGATATGACCGGTGCATAAAGAATTATGTGCTGCTACAGATAAGCCAATAGAGCCACAAACTTTAGATATTTCTTCTATTATCTTTACATATTCAAAATAACCTAAACCAGACCCTCCATATTCTTCGGGAACTAAAACGCCCATTAAGCCAAGCTTACCTAATTCTTTAAATAATTCTACAGGGAAGGTTTGAGACTCGTCCCATTCCATTACGTTAGGTTTGATATGTTTTAGGGTAAAATCTTTTACCATTTGACCAATCATACTTTGATTTTCTGAATGAGAAAAGTTATAATTGGTTGTTGTTTGATCGTTATTTTGATTCATTCTTTAATTGGTTTTGGAACAATTTAGATAATATAAGTCCATTTGAGTGTAATAATTTTACTAAGGAATATTTACTAAAATGGTTTTAAGTCTAAATATTTTGATTAACCAAAATTAAATTGAGTTTATTGGTAAGACGCTAACGAAATAATATTTTCAGAATATTTTTTTAAATGGGCTACTCCGCCAAGGAAATCTAAACTTATTAAAAAAGTAAAGCCCGCAACAGTACCTCCAAGTTTTTGAATTAAATCGCTACTGGCTTTTACTGTTCCGCCGGTTGCAAGCAAATCATCATGTATTAAAATTTTAGCTCCTTTTTCAAAAGCATCTTCGTGTATTTCTATTGTTGCCGAGCCGTACTCCAAATCATAACTTTGCTGTATGGTTTTATAGGGTAATTTCCCTGCCTTTCTGATAGGTATAAATGGTTTGTTTAACTTATTGGCCAGCATTAAACCGAATAAAAACCCTCTACTTTCTATTCCTGCAATGGCATCAAAATCTGTATCAACTAATTTTTCTGTAAATGCATTTACAATTTCTAAACATAGTTTTTGATTTTTTAGAATTGGGGTAATGTCTTTGAAAATAATACCTTCTTTTGGGAAATTGGCTACGTCTCTAATGTTGTTTTTTATTTGCTCTTCTATCATTTAAAAGGATATATATGGTTTAATTTTTTCTATCGTTTCTGAATTAATAATTAAAATGTTTGCTAAATCTTTAGCGTTTTTATAATTGCCATGTTGTTTTCTGTAGGCTACTATGGCGTTCATTTGTTTATAAGAAAGGTAAGGGAAATTTTTAAGGTCGTCTAAAGTGCAAGTGTTTATATTAATTTGTTTGATGTTTGTTTCTACTAACTTTATTTGAGGTAAGATTTGGGCATATTTTGTGGAATCTATTCCGTAAACTTCTTTTAACTGATCTGTTGATATGAAGCCACCTAACCTATTTCTATACTTAATAATTCTGCTGGCAAAGGATGCCCCAATTCCTCTTATAGTTATTAATGTGATAGAATCTGCTTCATTAATATCTACAGAGATAATCGCTTTTGTTGGTTTATTTATTGTGCTAAAATTTTGATTGGTGCTTTGATTATTGGAGTAAGATTGTGTTTCTGGTATTTGAATATAAGGTTCTATTTGCTGGTATTGCTGTGGAGAAATGGAGTACATTTTCCTAACGTCTTCTTTAGACTTAAACTTTCCACCTTTAGATTCGTAATTTTTAATAATTCGAGCTTGTTTTTCTGATAAGCCAAGTTTAAGCCAGTTTTCTATTGATAAATTATTGGGATCAAAATTGAAAAGTATTGCTTTTGATTTGATTTTACTATCCGATTCGGGATTTTGCGAGTAATTATCTTTCTCGTTAAAGCTTTCTATTTCTTTAATTTTTGGTTCTAAAACTTCTATAGAGATTTTTAAAGGCTGATAGGTTAATTTATTGTAGATTATTGGTGCAAAATAAACGATTAAGACAATAATAAAAACTACAACAAAACCTCTAAACTCTCGGGGAGATATTTTCAAAAACTTAATAAGTTGCTTCTTCATAGGGGCAATTTAATAAGCTGTTAAATTATGAATTGTATTTTAGATTTAATACTTAATTTTACACATTAAAGTATTTTTAGACCATTATTCAATTTTTTTTTGATGAAAATAATCACATCTGAAGAATTTGCCAAAGCAACTAAACTCAACAAATTACCATTGCCTGGTTTAGCATCGTTGCTCATGGAGATTATGAAGATTAACGATATCAACGATACTTTTGAAAAAGCAGAAGAATTTGAGGGCGTTGCATTTGTAGATGAAATTTTAAGACTAGTAGGTGTTAAACTAGAAATCAGCGAAAGCGACATTAAAAATATACCATTAGAAGGTGCTTTTACGGCAATTGCTAATCATCCTTACGGTGGTATAGAAGGCTTAATTTTAATTAAAATTTTATGTTCTGTTAGGCCAGAGGCTAAAGTTATGGCTAACTTTATTTTAAAGAAAATACCAAATCTTAGTGATTTTTTTGTTGCTGTAAATCCTTTCGAAAATGTTGAACATTCTTCTAGCATTAGCGGTATTAAAACAACGTTAAGTTTGTTAAATGCTGGAGTGCCTATTGGGATTTTTCCGGCTGGCGAAGTATCTACTTATAAGCTTGGGCAGCATCAAGTTACCGATAAATTATGGCATCCTGTTGTTGGGAAATTAATAGCTAAGTCTAAAGCTCCAGTAGTACCTATATATTTTCGTGGAAATAATGGGTTACTTTTTAATCTTTTATCTTTAATTCATCCGGCTTTAAGAACAGCAAAATTGCCTTCAGAATTATTTAATAAAAAAGGGCATATTATAAAAGTTAGAATAGGCAAGCCAATTGCTTATCAAGATATACCTAATAAGGAGGACAACAACAGCTTATTGGCTTTTTTAAGAGCTAAAACTTATGCTTTAGGTGTAGGCTTAGAAAACGAAAAGAAAATTTTTAATCCCAGAAACTTATTTAAAATACAAAAGCAAACAGAACCTTTGGTTGCGGAAATAAGCTCATTAATTTTAGAGGAGGAGGTAAATAGATTAGACGAAATTTATAAGGTTTGGACTGAAAAAAGTTATGATGTTTTTGTAGTTCCTACAGCTGTAATTCCTAATATAATAAAGGAAATTGGCCGCTTAAGAGAAATAACTTTTAGAGAAGTAGGAGAGGGGACTAACAAGTCTACAGATTTAGATAGTTATGATATTTATTATCATCATTTATTTATTTGGGATAATGTAGCTAAGATGATTGTAGGCGCATATAGAATTGGTAAGGGAGATGAAATTTTTTATAGCTATGGAAAAAAAGGCTTTTATATTAACGAGCTTTTTAAAATAAGGTCTCAGATTTATCCTGTAATTAGAAACGGGTTAGAATTAGGGCGTAGTTGGATTAGAAAGGAATATCAACAAAAGCCATTACCATTATTTTTGCTTTGGAAAGGGATTTTGAAATATTTGATGGATAATCCACAATATCAATTCCTTTTTGGTCCCGTATCTATTAGCAATTCCTTTAGTCAGTTTTCTAAGTCTTTGATTGTTGATTTTATTTATCAAAATCATTTTGATACAGAGATGGCTCAAATGGTAAAACCTAGGAAGCGGTTTAAGGTAGATTTTTCTCAAATAGATGCTGGTATTTTAACGTCTAGCAGTAGATCATTAAAAAATTTAGATGTGCTGATTTCAGAAATTGAAACAACGCATATTAAAGTTCCAGTTTTATTAAGACAGTATATGGCCTTAAATGCTAAAATTATTTGTTTTAATATAGATCCTAAATTCTCCGACTGTTTAGATGGTTTTTTGGTGTTGAATTTAGAAAACGTACCAGCAGATATGTTAGAAAAATTAGGAAAGAATTTGTAGTTGAAATACTTATTACATATAAATCTTTATTTTAATAATTTCTTTTTCCAAACAGAATTGTTAATTGTCTAATTCAAATCATTAATAAATCCTTTAGTTTTCATTCAAAAACAATACATAATTTATTAATTATTCTCTTTTGCTAAAAAAAATAACATCCATTGTAATAATATCTTAAAAGTTGCTACTCATTGAAATAAATTAGCAAACAATGGATAATATCGCAACACTATCAGAAAATCAAGCAAAGTCAATTTTCTTTAACCGTATGGCTTATGTAGTTATGTTACTTGTAGGGATTATATTTTTGTTTTTAAAAGACTTGTCGCAAGGTACTGTCTTTATAAGCTTAGCTTTGGTTTTTGATCCTTTTGATCAAACTATTAACTTTTATCAACAACCATTATTTCAAAAAATTTGGCTTATTGCTCATGCCATAACAGCATTTGTTATATTTTCGATATTAATATTTGGTAATTAAACGCAAAAGTTGAAAGAGCAGGAATTTATAAAAGAAATTGATAATTGCAAAGGACTAATTCTTAAGTTAATTGGTTTGTATGCCTATTCTTTTTCAGACCGAAACGATATTTACCAAGAAATTCTATTTAACGCATGGCGTGGGATAAAATCTTTCCAAGGTAAATCTAAGTTTAGCACATGGCTTTATCAGGTAGCGTTAAACACCATTTTTACCTACAACAGAACCAGTAAAAAAACGATGGGAAAGATATCTGATATTGAAGATTTAATTGTTCCGGTAGCGCCGCAAGTAGAAAAAAGAGAAGACATACAGAGATTGTATCAAGCCATTAGAAAACTAACCGAAATTGATAGGATTATTATTACGTTAAATTTAGAAGGATATGAAAACCCAGAAATAGCCGATATTTTGGGTATTAGCCCAAATTATGTAGGTGTAAAATTACATCGTATAAAAAACCAATTGCAAACCTTTTTAAAACAATTATAGATGGATTTAAAAGACATATGGAATGCAGCCGAGCCATCTAAACAACAGTTGCCACAAATAAATAGCATTAAAGAAATTAAATCTAAAGGTTTAAAAAACCCACTTAAATTAGCAAAGAAAAATCTATTACAAAATATAGGTTGGAGTGTTTTAATAGGCTTAATATATGTGCCCATAATTTTCTATTTCCATTTTTGGCAAATACAATTATTTATAGGTATTACCTTCATATTTACGGCTTGGGCTGCTTACACAGCTATAAAACTATACCAATCTATACAAAGTAATGTAACTGCAAACAACTTATTATCAGAACTGGTAAGGGTTAAAACTATCCTAAACCAATGGATGCAAGTTCAATTAAAAGTTTCTCTTTTTATTTACCCAATTAGTGTCGCAGGAGGATATTTTTTAGGAGGCGTATTAGGTTCTGGTAAAACGGTTGATGAATTTTTAGATAAGCCTATAGTAATTTACGCCCTAATTATCAGCATTATGGTACTCACACCACTTAGTTATTATTTAGCTAAATGGATGTTTAAGCTAAGTTTTGGAAACGTAATTACACAAATTAACCACCTTATAGAAGAACTTACACAAGTAGAAGATGAAAATCTCTAGTAACAACATCCTATTTGTAATTATCATTTTTGCTTTCATCGTAATTTAACCATCATTAATATTGTTGGAAGTGAATCATGAAAGTTTAAGCATAATAACCTTTATTTTTTTCTTGATTCCTTTTACTGTAAAACTAACTTTAAGAGAAAATATCCAAAATAAATAAGGGCATTACCCCGCTAAAAAAAGAGCGGGGTCGCGTCGTCCGCTACACTCCTCGCCCCGCAAAAAAAAAGCGGTGCTGTGGGGTGCCGCTTCCACCGCTAATGCAAAAAAAAATCTTTGCAAACTGCTAAGATCAATTATTTATTAAAGGATAGAATATTTTTGTATTACAAATAGTGTCTATATACTTTTTATTACTTTGTTGTTTTGGATAAGGTTATCTATAACTAATAAGTTTCAATTACGCTTCCCTGAAAACTGTGATAAGCTTTCACAATGATTTATTTTTATGTAAAACGAAAAATTTTCTTTTAGCTTTATTAAATGGAAAATGAAGAAAAGTTCTCAGAAGATCCTGAACAACAATTGAAAATGGAAAACGAGCTTTTGAAATTAAAATTAAAAGCTCAGACTGGAGCAAATTTTAATATTAATGAAGCTAATAAATTAACTCCTGAATTAGAAAATCAATTTCTAAAAAATATACTAAATTTTGAAAATAATTTTCAAAATGCAGTTTATATAACCATTTATGAAAGACTTGGAAAACCTACTTTTATTCCTCTAAAACAACTCAAAGCTGGGGAAGTTAATCAAGCTTTAGAAAATATCACTAAATTATTGGAAGCTAATAATATCCACTTAGAATTTTTAGACGGTATTTATCCTGATGATGTAATCTATAGTTTTATAACCGACGAACTTTTTAAAGAAGAAATATCTAAGGAAGACAATTTAGGAACTCATTGCTTTATTTACGAGGAATTTCATTTAAACTATAAAGCAGAGATTACAAAGAATACACACCAATTTTTGGAACATTGGTTCAATAGAGAGTTTAATAATTATCATATAGAACTAGCTAGGAAAATAATTATGCCCAAAGAAATAGAAATAACGAGAGAAGAATTTATAATTAAAAGCAATCTTTTCTTTGAATCATTTAGAGGTTTCCAAAATACAGCCTTTCAAGTAAATGAAATTAAATATGAGTTGTCTGAAGGACAAACAGGGTTTGGAAATTCTGAAGGCATATTAAAATATGAAGCGGTTTTAGAAACCGGAGAAATAATTATTTTTGAAGGCCCCTTCAAATTGTATATGAGCCTAGAATATAATTATTGGAGTATCTTTTCTTTTGTAATGCCGGGTTTTTTATGAACGTGACAATAGAAATTAATTGAAACAAAAAAGGGAACCCTGAATAGGATTCCCAATATATTTTATTAATAAATTTTATTAATTAATAACCAGTAGGAGTTTTTGTGAAACTAAAGTTTGTCCACCCACTAGCCCAATTAGAAGAACCACCAAATGCACCTTTGTAAGTAACCTTATCAAAAAACGGATCATTTTGTGCGCCAGTAAATGCAGCACCAATTAATGCAGCAGAACCAGAACCTAATAAGGGATTGGGAGCTGTTAAATTGAAAGGACTAACAATACCAGCACCAGTGGAAGAAGTTAATAACACTGAGCCACTAGCTAAAGCTTTAGTTTCCACAGCCGCACCAGTTGCACCAGCAGTAGAAACATCAGAACCAATTCTGAAAGGAGCTAATAAAGTATAAATTAAATTATTTTTAAATTCTGAAGTTCCAGCAATAAATGCGTCATAAGTACCATTAGATTCTAATGATAAGCCACCTTTAGCCTGACCCAATAAAATCGAATTATTCATTAAAAACTGAGTATTTCTTCTCCATCTCATTGCAAAATTATGATTTGAAGCTGTATTAGCAGCACCATTTGGGCCTAATAAAGTGAAGTTAGATAAATTAGGTTTAGTGAAAGGTGTAGCTGTAGAACCACTAGCATCATTATCACACTCGATATTGTTACCAGCGTCACCACCATCAACAAATTCTGGGTTTCTTAATGCAAAACCGTATTGGATTTTACCACTGTACCCAAAGTCAAAGTCAAAATCATCATCAGCTGTGGCGTAACCAATTAGGTGTTTTGCGTTTACGGTACCACCAAAAAACTCATAAGCATCATCATTACCATAAGTAACTTGGATATAGTCTAAAGTTGTTCCAGAACCAACACCACCTAAAGTTAATCCATTAATTTCTGATCCAGGAGCATCAGCTATTCCTGCAAATTCAATTCTAACGTATTTCACTATACCGGAATTATCTGCATTATTTGTACCTCCGTATTTTTTACCAACACCACCTTCTATTGTTGGTTCAGTAACTCTGTTGGTTGTTGCATTACCTAATAGGATAACTCCGCCCCAGTCGCCTGGGTTTCTTTGGCCTACAGCTTTGCCAGATGTAAATACAATTGGTAAAGCAGCTGTGCCTTCTGCAAAAATTTGAGCATTTCTTTCGATAATTAATGCGCCTTTTTGAGAAATGTCTGACTTTATAATTGTACCGGGTGCAATAGTTAAACTAGAACCACCTTCAAAATATGTATATCCTTTTAAAGTAATAGTACCACCAGTTACAGTAACCTTTTGTCCAGTAGTGTATGTCCCTGTTAAAACTCCACCATTATCAATAGTTAATTGATTTGGGTCAGCTACAGGATCTTTTTTACAAGATGTTAATATTGCTGCTGCAATAATAGTTGTAAATAAAAAGCTCTTAATTTTCATGTTCTTTGTTTTAATTGTTTTAACAAAAGTATCTTTTAGATGTTAGTTAATGTTTACTTGTATGTTAACTTTACTTTAATTATTAACTAAGTATTAAAGAACACTTAACAATTACTTATCATTAAGAGAAAAGTTATAACTTAATGACAGTGAGAAGTTTGAGCCAAATCTATTAGATACATAATTTCTATCTGTTTGTTGATTGTAACCATTAGAACTATCGTTATTAAAGTAAAAAACACTTCTTTGATTTAAAATATCTCCAAAATTTGCTTTTAACTCTGCCTTTTTCTTCAATATTTTTTTACTCACTTGTAAATCAATAACGTCTCTTGCGTTTTCCCAAACATTTGGTATTACGCTATTTCCTACAAAAATTATTCTTTGTCCCACTCTGTTGTATAATGCAGTTAGTGTTAAGCCGCTGTTATTAGAACTGTATTGGAAACCTGCATTAATTAAATATGGAGATTGTCCTTGAAGCGGTCTAGAAGCAATATTTAATGCTGATAATTTTACCTCAGATTTGATATAACTTAGGTTGGTAAAGAAAGTTAAATCTTTGAAAAAATCTTTATCACTAATAAAATCTAAACTTTTCCTTACTTCAAACTCTGCACCATAAGAACTAGCTTTATCTACGTTTTGGAAATTTATTTGTCTTCTATCTGGTGTACCACCTTCATCTAAAGTTTGTTCAATAGCGTTGCTAAAGTCTTTGTAGAATAATGAGAAAGTAATTGTTTCTGCATTTTTTGGATAAATCTCATATTTCAAATCAAAGTTATTGATTTGACCTCTTTGTAAAGCAGGATTACCTAATACTGATGTTTGAGTAACAAAATCGTAGAATGCAAAAGGAGCAAGCTCTCTTAACTCTGGTCTAGAAACTGTTCTAGATGCAGATACCCTTAGATTTGTTTTATCATTAACCGCGTAACTGTAATTTGCAGAGGGTAAAAAATCCAAAAAAGTTTGATTAAAACTTCTATTTCTTCCACTTAAGTCAATAAAATCTATATTTTGAAAATAGTTCTCTACTCTTAAACCCCATACTAATCTAGTTTTGTCATTTAATTTAGAATCTAGCATGGCATAACCAGCATTCAGTAATGTTTGTGCTTGATAAGCATCTGTATTGTTTGTGAAGTCAGTTAAGAAAAATCCTCCAGGAGTCTTAATGTTTTCATCGGCAAAAATTTTGCTTTTTGGTAAACTTAAAATGTAATCATCATAACTTGCAGAACCTGTTCCTCTATATAAATAGTTGAAAATTCTAGCTCCAAAGTCTCTGTTTTTATACACATTTAACAAACCTGTTTTAAATCCATTCTTTTTCTTTTTAATGGTTAAAGGCATGCTATAGTTAATTTGTGCAGCGTAATTATTTTCAGATAATTCAGAATAAAATCTTCTACTATTTCTATCTACCAATTCAAAATTATTAGAATTTGGAGTTTTTTCACGGTAATAAATAGAGTTCAAATCTGGTTGATCTCTCGTAATTAATGAATAGCTTAAATTCCAGTCAATCTTTTGGTCTTTTTTATCAAAAGAATGTTCGCCGTCTAATTGCGTATTTAATATGCCTTTCTGTGTTAATTCAGTGTTACTAAATTTTAAGTTTCCATCAATATTAATATTAAAACCTTCTCTATTTGTATAAGTATTTTCGAGTACTCTATTATAAAGATTTTTTAAACCAATTTTATTATTTCCTTTTTTGTAAGTAATATTTGCTAATAATCCCACGCTGGTATTGAAGTTATACTGCTGATCATCATAAGTGTAGTAAGTATCAATTAATTGATTTTGATAATCATTACGTTTTACATCAAATAGGTTTTGTGAGTTACGGTAAGAAAGTGAAACAATACTTCCTAAAGTTCCGCCTTCTTTAAAATCTTTTCTATTTCCCCAAGTTAATTGATGATTCTGAGATGGTAAAGCTGCATAAACATTTTCGCCATAATTGTTTGGTACTGTTTTAGAAAATTCTACCTTCTGCTGATCGTTTAAAGGATTATACTCTTGGAAAGACTTTGGGAAATTTGATGGTAAGTTTCTGCTTCCATCTCCAATAGAGAGGTAATCATATTTACCACGTTCTGCAGTAACAAAATCTTTAAAAGTTGATTGCGTATTATAACCAACGCTTGTAGAGAAGCTAATAAACTTTTCATCTGGCACATCTTTAGTTACAATTTGAATAACACCGCCTGCAAAATCACCTGGTAGGTCTGGACTTGCAGTTTTATTGATAACAATTTTATCAACCAAATTTGATGGTATAATATCGAATGAAAAAGCTTTTCTGTCTGGCTCTGTTGATGGTAGAATAGCGTTATTTAAGATAGTCGAATTGTATCTATCTGCTAAACCTCTAATAACAACAAACTTATTATTTTGAATACTTGCTCCACTAACTCTTTTTAATACTTCAGAAGTGTTTTTGTCTGGAGAACGTTGGATGATTTCTGAGGAGATACCGCTAGATATACTTACAGCATTTTTTTGTTGTGCATATAAAGCACCTACTGTT
>Ga0105052_10000713_pt1 | contig 45641 bp, 47 predicted proteins | sample FRY03_FD_78094 | JGI IMG/M metagenome (GOLD analysis project Ga0105052, IMG submission 78094) | Freshwater microbial communities from Lake Fryxell liftoff mats and glacier meltwater in Antarctica - FRY-03 | ecosystem: Environmental > Aquatic > Freshwater > Ice > Glacier meltwater ... | reverse complement strand
TTAATGGGAATGTTAATGGGGCAATGCTGGCTAACGATAGAGATGGTTTCGCAAATTCTGCATATCATTTTAATGGAGTTAATAATTGGATTGAAATAGGTAATATAATAAATGTTTCGCAAGAAAATGCTATTACAATTTCAGCATGGTTTAATCCAGAAATCACTAACTCAACAACTAATCATTATGTTGGTATTGATATTGGGAAAAAAACTAGCGGAAATTTATCGTTAAGAGTAAGGGGTGAAAACGATCGAGAATTTCAATCATTATTTGGTGAAGGAACTAATTATGGTAATCAAATTGAATCATCAATTTCAGGTGGGAAATACACTTATGGTAATTGGTACCATTTGATAGCTATTTACAAAAATAAATCAGTTCAATTATATGTAAATGGTATTTTACAAACGAATAATGTTTTTTCTAACGGAGCATTATTAAGTCAAATTCCAAATGATGCAATTTTAAATTTCGGTAAGTCTTTTACAGATTATAATTTTGAGAATTTTTATTTAGGAACTCTTGATGATATTGGAATATGGAATAGAGAACTTACTAAAACTGAAATTTTAAACCTATATACTTCTTGTAACCTAATCACTCAAAATCCTGAAAGTGTTTTTTCAACTTCGAATTCGTCGGTTCAATTTAACACTAATTCAGATATTCAATCAATACATTACCTTTGGCAAGTTAATGTATGCAATCTAGGTTGGATGAATTTACCAGAGAATAACACTTATCAAGGTGCAGAGTCAAACTCTTTAACCATATCCAATATATCAATATCTAATGATAATATGAAGTTAAGGGTAATAGGCTACAATGATGATTGTATTGATACATCAGAAGTTGTAATTATAAATATTTTAGACACCTGTAGGTTTACCGTTTATGATACAGTTACAATATCTACAACTGATACATTAATTATAAATAGAGATTATTTAGCTGTTAATAATATTCAAAAATCTAATATTATAAAAGTTTATCCAAATCCTACTAAAGATTTAATTAACATCAATTTCAATGAAGGTGATTATTTAAATTATTCACTTAGTTTTATAAACAGCATTGGTCAATTAGTTTTAGAAAGTGAAGTTTCTGAAATGATAAATACTTTTAACATTGATCAAATTGGTCAAACAGGTAGTTATACAATTTTGTTTTACGATGAAAATCATGTTTTGTTTGAAACAAAACATCTTATTATAAACTAAAATTCAATTACATTTCCTCTCTAATAAATTAATATTATGTATACATTTGTTTGTGTACATAATATTAATTTAATGATTTTTCATGATTCAAAAAATATTCAGATCCTTAATTAATATTCTAATTGTTAGTAAATCAACCTATCTTTTAGCGATGTTGCTTGTTAGATTTTCCAGGAAAATCAGAATCTATACTGAAAAAAGAATATCAACTTTTGTAATTATAGATAACTGCATGGGGAAGATTAAGATGAAAATCGACATATATTCCTACATGGGCGGAAGTTTATACTGGTCAGGATATCATCATATTAACGAATCATTATACTTAAAAAAAATTCTAAATTCTAATATGAACTTTATCGATATTGGTGCTAATCAAGGTGAGTTTTCAGTATTAGCCTGCTCAATTATAAAAAATGGTAAAGTAATCTCATTTGAACCTGTTAATGAATTAAATAACTTATTAACTGAAAATATTGAATTAAATAATTTTAAGAATATAGAGATAAATAATTTTGGACTTTCTGATAATGAAGGTCTTCTACCAATTTACAACTCATCTTCTAGTACCAATAACAATGAGGGATTATCTTCATTATATAAAAGTGATAGTCGATCTAATTTTGTTCAAAATGTTCAACTAAAAAAATTTGATGACATTTATTTTGAAAAATTAGACCGACTTGACTTTATAAAAATTGATATTGAAGGAGCTGAATTATACGCCTTAAAAGGAATGGTAAAATCAATTAAAAAATTCAAACCTATTATTCTTATTGAAGTATGCGAAGAAATGTTTGTCAGTGCTGGTTACTCTCTAAATGATATGATAACATTTTTATCTGATTTAAATTATAAACCTTATAAGCTATTTAGAGGTGAAATATATGATTATGAAGGAGACTTTAAAGGGTTAAATAATTTCGTTTTTAAACAATCAAAATGATTGAATCTAAAAAAATACTTTTTATTTCACATTGGTTTCCAAATGTTGAAAATCCATTTTTCGGAATTTTCATAAAAAATCATGCTGAAGCATTAAATTTAAAAAATGATGTGACAGTTATAAATTTCGACATTAAATTCTCAAAGAAAACTTTATGTCTAAATCTTTTAAGAAATAATAATCAAAGCTTTACTATTAAAATTGAAAGTCGTTTTTATAAACTATTATATTATTTATTACCACTCCATTATTTTCTTTTTAATAAGATTATTAAAAAATTTAAAATAGATGTAACTTCTTATGATTTTCTTTTTTCAAATGTTATTTTCCCAAATGGGATCTTGGGTTATAAAATTTCGAAAAGATATAATTTAAGACAAATCCACATTGAGCATTGGTCAAAACTTCATAAGTTTTTTAAAAACGATTTATACAAATTCCAAGGTAAAAAAGCATTATCTAATAGCTGTAAAATAATTTGTGTTTCTAATTTTTTAAAAAAAGAACTTGAAAACTATACTAATACTGAAATTATAATAATACCAAATATTGTCAATCAAAATAAATTTAGTCCAAACAATAAAATTATAAAACAAGAAGGAGTTCATTTCCTAGCAGTAGCAAATTGGCAAAAACCTAAAAACCCGTTTTATTTTCTAGATGCTCTTGAAAAATATAAAGATTGTAATTCAGATTTTGATTTAACAATTATTGGGGATGGTCCATTAATAGATAAAATCAAAAGCAGAGAATATTCATTTAATATTATTTTTAAAGGAGTATTATCAAGTGATGAGATTGCACAAGAATTAAATAAATCAAATCTATTACTTCATGCTTCAGATTACGAAACATTTAGTGTAGTTATTATTGAGGCCTTATCTTCAGGTACACCTATTTTAGTTAGTGATGTGGGTATCGCTAAAGAAGTTGTAAATTGTAAAAATGGTTTTATCTGTCAAAACAATTCAGAAGATTGGTTAAAAAAAATTAATTTAGCGCTCAATCAAAACTATAATCCTACTATTATTTCTAATAGTATAAAAAACAAATATGATTTAATTACAGTCTCTAATAAATTTGAACTAATTTTAAATTAAATCTCTGTCATTTAGGTGTTGTCAGAACCTTTAAACTGACAAAAAAGTCCACGATTAACGCCAAATAGGTACTTGGTTTTAAATTTGACGATGAATAATTGTTAAAACATAAATAAAATGGACTTTACAAAATTCACTATCAAGTCACAAGAAGTATTACAAAAAGCTCAAGGCTTAGCAGAAAGCTTCGATCAACAAGCAATTGAGGCGGGACATTTATTGCTGGCTATATTTGAAACAGATAAAGATGTTACCCCCTATTTATTTAATAAACTAAACGTTAATTTAGAAACTCTAAAAAGTGTATTGAGTAAAATAATTGATAGCTATCCAAAAGTTATAGGTGGAAACGTTTACTTAAGTAACAACTCTCAAAAAATATTACAGAATGCTTTTAGTGAAGCAGAAAAAATGAAGGATGAGTTTGTCTCAATTGAAATGCTTTTATACGCAATGATTGACTCGACAGAGACTATTGGTCAACTTTTAAAAGATAATAAATTAACTAAATCAAACTTAAAACAAGAAATTATGGATTTGAGAAATGGTCAAAATGTAACTTCAGACAATCCTGAAAGTTCTTATAAATCATTAGAAAAATATGCTAAAAACTTAAATGAATTAGCTATATCAGGTAAACTAGATCCTGTAATTGGTCGAGATGATGAAATAAGAAGAGTACTCCAGATATTAACTAGAAGAACAAAAAATAATCCAATTTTAATTGGTGAGCCAGGAGTTGGAAAAACAGCTATTGCTGAAGGATTAGCTCATCGAATTGTTAACGGCGATATTCCTGAAAACTTAAAATCAAAAATTGTTTTTTCGCTTGATATGGGCGCTCTAATTGCTGGAGCAAAGTATAAAGGAGAGTTTGAAGAGCGTTTAAAAGCGGTAGTTAAAGAGGTAATAGCTGCAGAAGGAGGAATAATTCTATTCATTGATGAAATTCACACCCTGGTTGGTGCGGGTGGCGGAGATGGAGCGATGGATGCTGCAAATATTTTAAAACCCGCTTTAGCAAGAGGAGAGCTAAGAGCTGTTGGAGCTACTACACTGAATGAGTATCAAAAATACTTTGAAAAAGATAAAGCTTTGGTAAGACGTTTTCAGACAGTTTTAGTTGATGAGCCTACTACTGAAGATGCAATTTCTATCCTTAGAGGTATTAAAGATAAATATGAAAATCATCATAAAGTACTGATTAAAGACGAGGCTATTATTGCAGCCGTTGAATTATCACAAAGATATATTACTGATCGTCATTTACCAGACAAAGCAATAGATTTAATTGACGAAGCTGCTTCTAAGGTAAGAATGGAAATTAATTCGAAGCCAGAAGAACTAGATGAGTTAGAACGAAAAATTATGCAACTCGAAATTGAGAGAGAAGCTATTAAAAGAGAAAACGACACGAAAAAACTAGTATCACTTGAGAAAGAACTTTCTTCTCTAACTCAAGAAAGAGATCTATTTAAATTTAAATGGCAAACAGAAAAAGATGTTATTGATGCTATTCAAAAAACAAAAGAAGAAATTGAACATTTAAAAATCCAAGCTGAGCAGGCTGAACGTTCTGGTGATTATGGACTTGTAGCTGAAATTCGTTATGGAAAAATAAAACAATCTGAAGAAAAATTAGAACTTAACAAAACAAAGCTATCAGATCTTCAATCTAATTCTAAAATGATTAAAGAAGAAGTTGACGCAGAAGGAATTGCAGAAGTTGTTTCAAAGTGGACAGGAATACCTGTTAATAAAATGATTGAAAGTGAGGTTGAAAAATTATTGAAATTAGAAGATGAATTAGAAAAAAGAGTTGTAGGTCAAAATGAAGCTATTGAAGCAATTTCAGATGCTGTAAGAAGATCTAGAGCAGGATTGCAAGATGCACGTAAACCAATTGGATCTTTTATTTTTTTAGGCACAACTGGTGTTGGAAAAACAGAATTAGCTAAAGCTTTAGCCGAATATTTGTTTAACGATGAAAATGCAATGACTCGAATTGATATGAGTGAATATCAAGAAAAGCATTCTGTGAGTAGATTAGTAGGAGCACCTCCGGGGTATGTTGGGTATGATGAAGGTGGTCAATTAACAGAAGCGGTTAGAAGACGCCCCTATTCTATTATTCTTTTAGATGAAATAGAAAAAGCTCATCCTGATGTATTTAACATTTTACTCCAGGTGTTAGATGATGGAAGATTAACAGACAATAAAGGTAGATTAGTAAATTTTAAGAATACAATAATTATTATGACTTCTAATCTTGGTTCTGACATTATTCACGAAAAATTCGATAATATAAAGCCAAGTGAAATTCCAATGGCTACTGAAAAAGCTAAATACGAATTACTTGAAAGACTGAAGCAAACAATTCGACCTGAGTTTTTAAATAGAATAGATGAAACAATTATGTTTAGTCCTTTAACAATCGATAATGTAAGAGCTATCGTTGAAATTCAATTGAACAATTTGAAAAAAGTTTTAAAAGTGAAAGAAATAAATCTGGTTATTACTGAAGAAGCGTTCAACCATATTGCAGAAGTTGGTTATGACCCTTATTTTGGAGCTAGACCGGTAAAACGTGTCATTCAAAGAGAGGTTTTAAATGAACTATCTAAATCTTTATTAGCTAAAAAAATAGATATTAGTTCAAATGTGGTTTTGGATATTTTTGATAGTAAAATAGTTTTCAGAAAACCAATATCAGAAAAAGAAGAATTATCTATATAAACAATAGAATAAAAAATTTAGCAAAAGCTTACTCAATTGAGTGAGCTTTTGCTATCTATCCTGAATCTTTTTTTGGATATAAAAAAATGATTTCTCTATTGTTACCCCTTGACCGTTTGGTCGGGGACCTAAGGCTGGACTAGAAACAACATAGCCATATTGATCTATTAAGACATAACTTGGATTTGTGTAAACTTGATAATTTTCAAAAATGTCATCATTTTTTGATATCTTAAACACATCCCATTTAATACTTTTAATTAATTCTTCTGATGTTTTACTTAGAGAATCACTGTTTTCATAGATGCTTATAAAAGAAATATCTTCACCATACTTAACATTTAAAGAGGATAGTAATTGAATCTCATTTAAACTTGTCAAACTACTTGGATCAAAAAAATGAAGGTATAGATACTTTGATTGAAAACTATTTAAGTTTACAGTCCTACTTTTATTTGTAAGGGAAAACTCAGGAGCTTTTCCGCCAGGAACCAGTTCTAATAATCTACTTTTTAAATTCTTAGAAATATTTTTAGAACCATCAAACATTGCATAATTTGAAACACTATCTAAAATGGTAATGATATTTGTCTGTGGAAAATCTCCTTGATAAAAAACATCTGTAAGCATTTTTACCATCATCATTTCTCTAATTCGTAAATTTATTAAAGTGAACTCCCCTCCTAAAGCTTTCATTATTTGAGTTGGACTACTATTCAATACACCAAGGTAAACACGATTATTAACTTCCATACTTAACCTTGAAACAAAGTTTTTATAAAAATTCTTCACGTATTCCATATAAACATCATTCTCATACATTACCGCTGAAAATTTTAAATAAAAGTCATGTTTTTCATACCTGTTTCTTGCGCCAATCTGTTGAATATCATCTAAAGAGGCCATAGAGAATTTTACAAAAGTTTTAAAAAACACACTTGTATCGTTAAGATAAGCTTTTTCTACATTTGTTTTAAAACGATCTAATTGTTTAGAGAATTCAACTCCATTAACAGATTTCGTGTAAAAATAAGTACCTAAGAAATCATCGACCCATCTTTCAAATCCCAAAATTTTATAATTAACATCAGTGGAGTCTAGTGATAAAAATGAAAGCTCAATTAGCCCTCCGTTTGGTCGTAAACCATCATAGGGGTTAGAACTTGGTATGTAAACTTCATACACTCCTTTTGGTTGAATATATAAAAAAGCATTATTGCTTTTTGATCTAATAACAATCTTTTGAGTTAACGAGTTTTCAAAATAAATTTTAAAAGTACTATCTGGTTTAACAATAGATGATGCGATAAGTTCTTCCTTTAAACTAAAGTAGTCTTGAATTCTATAAATTTCAATGCTTTCGCCAATATAACCAGGAGCTACACCAGAAATGGTGACTACACTTTTTTCTTTAGAAAATAAACAAAAAGGTAAAAAGGATAATACAATAATATATTTTAACATGGGCATTTTTTATTTGAACTTATGATTTTATTACAGCTATCATACCAATTATTAAACGAGTAATTCAGCATTAGTTACAAAAGAAGTAATTTCCCCTTTGTTTTTAAAAATCTCTCTTACAATTGAAGAATTAATTGCACCATATTTTTGTGATGTTAATATAAAAATAGTTTCAATATTCGAAAGCTCATTATTCATGTGAGCAATTGATTTCTCATACTCAAAGTCTTTATTGTCTCTAAGACCTCTAACTATAAAATCAGCTCCTACTTCTTTGCAAAAATCAGTTGTTAATTTACTATATGTAAGTATTTCAACTTTTTCATTATTAATACATAATGATTTTATATGGGAAATTCTTTTTTCTAAGTCAAAATAGTTTTTCTTGGAAGAGTTTACACCAATACCAATAATAACTTTATCAAAAATCTGAAGTGACTTTAAAACTATATCTTCATGACCTTTTGTAAAAGGATCAAAAGAACCTGGGAATAATGCGATTTTGCTCATGTATAATTATACTTATTTTATTAATAATACGGAAAATAGTTCAAATTATTAAGACGCTAATATGACCTGAGTTAAATGTTATTCAATTACAGTTCTTAAATTCAATAATTTGTTTAATTGATTTTAATTTTGAAAAAAGCTAAAGCATACATTTCCATATGAACGAACCATTTCAAAATTATCTACCGTTTCCATTTTGGTGTATTTACTATGTTCAATTATTAAAACTCCATCCTCCTTTAATAAATTTCTAGAAAATACTAAATCAGCAATTTCTTTGTGAAATTTAACATCGTATGGAGGGTCTGAAAATATTAAATCAAAAGTCTTATTCGTCTTATTTAAAAATTGTAGAATATCCATTTTTACAACTTCTAAATTTTTAATAACATTAAAATCTGTAGCTATTTTTTGAATAAATTTAACACAGTTATAATCTCTATCAACAGCTATAACTCTACCAGCTTCTCTTGATAAAAACTCAAACGATATATTTCCTGTTCCGGAACATAAATCTAAAATTTCTAATTCATCTAATGAAATTCTATTTTCAAGCATATTAAATAGACCTTCTTTCGCAAAATCAGTAGTTGGTCTTGAAGGAAAATTTTTCGGTAAAGAAAATCTTCTTGATTTAAGTTCTCCTCTTATTATACGCACAGTGATTGATAATTTAAAAGTAAATGAGAATTTATCTTATGTTTTAGCTGACCTAGATCCTTAATTTTATCTAGCTTTAATTTTAATGAGATGATTAATTGATCATTAGCACCAACTCCAGCACATAAAAGAATAGTACCTTTTTTGTTTAAAAGATTTTTTTGCTGTAAACAATACATTAAATGGTAAATGATGTCATCTTCGTTTTCATAGTCAAAATAGGAATAAAATTCTAAGTCATTAGAGTTTGTAATCGTTATGTTAAAGTTGTCTTCATGTAAAACTAAAGAAATTTGAAGTGTAAAAGTAGAAGTGTTTAATAGACCGTGAAGTAAATGGCTTCCTTCGTGTTGGATTATAATTCTTGGAAATCTAATTACAAAGAATGACTTAACCCATAAAGGAATTGAGAAAACATTTACTATAGATAATTCTGGAATTCGATTATGATCTAAATAACCTTGAGGAACGACTTCGTTATAGCTCAATCGCAAGATATCTTCAGAAGAAGTCTCTGAATATACATTGTTAGGAATTAAAGAAGATATTTCTGTACACCACGATAAAGAATAATCATCATAATCAACCTCTCTATATCCTTTACTCTTCACAAATACATCTAGAGCTTCCTTGTAGCCAATATCTGTTTTATCTTTAAACTTTAAAAAATCAACAGACTGAACTTCCCCTCCTTTAAGACAAGCAAACCTTACTGCGCTATCAGAAATTTCAATTACTAATTGACTTTTCATTATTAATAAATATTTAGAATATTATGATACAAATCTAATGTTTATATTGAAGACTACAAAAGCAGATTAATTAATATACAAAAAGCCTACTGTATAGTAGGCTTTTTGTATATTAATTAGTTATTATCTAGTGAAAAGCATTTCACTAAATTTTGGCAAAGGCCAAAGTTCATCATCGATTAAAATCTCTAATTTATCAGCATGATATCTGATATCATCAAAAAAGACTCTTACATTATCACAGTAAGCACAAGCTTTTTCCTCAATATCTTCAATTTTATTTGCTTTTTTACGAGCTTGTAACATCTTGTCACTCCCTTCTTTCATTAAGTTAATGTGATTTGAAATCTCTTTCAATAATTCAATTTGACTTTTAGCAGCTAAACGACCTTCTTTATCTCCAAAAACACTTAATAAACCTTGAACATTGGTTACTAATTTGTTTTGGTATTCAAATACAGCAGGTAAAATATGACTTTGAACTAAATCGCCCATCACTCTAGCTTCAATTTGAATTTTGTGAATATAGCTTTCGAATTCAATTTCTTGACGAGCCATTAACTCTCTAGGAGTTAAAACGTTCATATCGTTAAATAATTTAGAAACCTTTTTTTCTCCCCAAACTTTTAAAGCTCTTGGAGTGTCTTTTAAATTATTTAATCCTCTTTTCTCAGCTTCTTTTACCCATTCTTCACCGTAACCATTTCCTTCAAATCTAATTTTTTTAGACTCCTTTATCATTTTTTGAAGTTCTTTCAAAATAGCCTCATCTTTAGCTTCTCCTTTTGAAATACGTACGTCAACATCTTTTTTGAATATTTGAAGCTGATTCGAAACTATTGTATTGATTACAATCATCGCTGAAGCACAGTTAGCTGAAGATCCTACAGCTCTAAATTCAAATTTATTCCCTGTAAAAGCAAAAGGAGATGTTCTATTTCTGTCAGTATTGTCCAACATGATTTGTGGGATTTTACCAATATTCAGTTTTAATTCAGTTTTGTCTTCTGGAGTCATTTTACCAGCCTTCACATTCTTTTCAATATCGTCTAAAAGTGATGATAATTGAGAACCAATAAAAGTTGAAATAATAGCAGGTGGAGCTTCATTTGCACCTAAACGATGATCGTTTCCAGCTCCTGCGATACAAGCTCTTAGTAAATCAGCCTGGTCATGAATAGCTTTAATTGTATTTACAAAGAATGTCAAAAATTGAAGATTCGATTTAGGATTCTTACCTGGTGCTAATAAATTAACACCGGTACTTGTGCTTAGGGACCAGTTATTATGTTTCCCAGAACCATTTACACCAGCAAATGGTTTCTCATGAAGTAATACTCTAAAATTATGTTTACGAGCAACTTTCTCCATAATATCCATTAACAAAAGATTGTGATCATTTGCCAAGTTACACTCTTCAAAAATTGGAGCACATTCAAATTGATTAGGTGCAACCTCATTGTGACGAGTTGTTACGGGGATACCTAAACGAATAGATTCAGTTTCAAACTCACGCATAAAAGCGGTGATTCTAGCAGGTATAGACCCGAAATAATGGTCATCCAGCTGTTGACCCTTTGCAGGTGCGTGTCCAAATAAAGCTCTTCCTGTCATCATAATATCTGGACGAGCATTAAATAAAGCTGAATCAACTAAAAAATATTCTTGCTCCCACCCTAAGGTTGCAATTGTTTTTGTTACATTTTTATCAAAATATTGACAAACTGCAGTAGCTGATTCATCAATTGAATGAAGTGCTTTTAATAAAGGCATTTTATAATCCAACGCTTCACCTGTATACGAGATAAAAATTGTAGGAATACATAATGTTTTATCGATAACAAAAGCAGGAGAAGAAGGGTCCCATGCTGTATATCCTCTAGCTTCAAAAGTATTTCTAATTCCACCATTTGGAAAAGAAGAAGCGTCTGGTTCTTGTTGTACTAAAAGATCACCATCAAATCGCTCAATAGCTCTTCCTGGCCCAACTGGCTTAAAGAAAGCATCATGTTTTTCAGCTGTAGCTCCTGTTAATGGTTGAAACCAATGCGTGTAATGTGTAGCGCCTTTGGTCATTGCCCAATCTTTCATAGAAGAAGCAACTTGATCAGCCATTTTTCTATCTAATCGAATTCCGTTAGTTACAGAATCCATCATAGATTTATAAGCTTCACTTGGTAAATATTCTCTCATCACTTCTGCGTGAAAAACATTTTCTCCAAATATTTCAGAAATCTTACCATCAAACTCGATGTTGTTAGGTGTTCTTTTTAACAAATCGTGATATGCTTGCATTCTTTTCGTTGCCATAATATTAAAAAATAAGTTTAGCAAAAATAACGATAAAACTAATTCGAGTCAAATAAAAAATACTTTTTTTTAACCCCCCCCCTTTAAAAAATAAGGTTAGTAATAAAAAAGATAATAAATAAAGGTTTAAAGGTGTATTTTTAAGCCATCATGTGCTAAAAATACATTTTCAGGTAATTTATTTTGAATTTCGTCATATTTTCCAAATAGATGTGAAATATGAGTTAAATAAGCTTTTTCTGGTTTTACTTCACTTATAAATTCCAATGCTTCTGCTAAATTAAAATGAGATATATGCTGTCCTTCTTGTAAAGCATTAACAATTAACACTTTCAAACCTTTCACTTTTTCTTTTTCTTTCAGACTAATTGTTTTAGCATCTGTTATATAAGCAAAATCACCAATTCTAAATCCGAAAACAGGCATCTTATAGTGATAAACTTCAATAGGTGTAAAACTTATATCGTTTATTTTAAATTCATTATTTGTTACTTCTAGAATATTCAAAAGTGGAATACCGGGGTATTTATCTTCAGAAAAAGCATAATGGTACTCTCTTTTCAAGGCGAATTCAACATTTTTTGAGCAATAAATATCCATGTATTTATTTTGCTTAAAATTAAATGCTCTAACATCATCTAGTCCTGAGATGTGATCTTTATGTTCGTGCGTAAAAATAACTGCTTCTAGTGACTGAACATTCTCTCTAAGCATTTGTTGTCTAAAGTCAGGTCCTGCGTCAATAACATAATTCTTATCATCAACAGTTATCATAACAGAACTCCTTAAACGTTTGTCTAGAGCGTTTAAAGAAGTACATACATTGCAATTACAAGCAATAACAGGAACCCCTTGAGATGTTCCAGATCCAAGAATTGTAATTTCTAATTTCTTCACAATTGATTTCTGATAATTTTAAACAATAAAATAAACCAACCTAGAACGATAGATAAACCACCGAGAGGAGTTAATGGCCCTAAGAAAGACATTTTAAATCCAATAACTTCACTTAAAACTAATAAGTAAATTGAAAAACAAAAGAATAATGCTCCTAAGCTCCATAACCAAACAATCGTTTTGTTAATGGCGATTTTAGAAGTACTATACCATAAAAAAGAAAATCCCATATAGATTTGATACCTAATACCCGTTTCAAATGAATTTAATTTTTGAACATCTTGAATGATATTTTTCAATCCATGAGCACCAAAAGCACCAAAGATAATCCCTAAAGAAATAAATACTATACCTAAAATCAACACTTTCTTTTTTGTCATCTTCTTAAGTTTAAAGAATATTCTAATACTTGATTCCAATTTTCCCATTTCCCATAACCTCCAATGGTTTCATTATGCCAAATAAACATAAAATCACCGCCATATTGAGATACGTTACTGTAAAGATGATCGATTTTCTTTAAACTTTCTTCAACAGTCAACTCCATCTGCTCATTTAAAGTACCGTCCATATAAACAAATGGGTGGATTAATAATTTCGTTATTGTATTTCTATTCAGATCAAACCAAAAATGTGGTCTAGCGGTTCCTGAACGAAAACCTATGTGATCAGAAAAACCCATAGAAAATTCATGTTTAATACCCAAGCTTAACAAAATAGCGTAAGTTCTTCCTACGTTAAATCTTAAATAGTGTTGGCGAGATCTTCTTATAGGAGAATCTAATACAAACTCAAGCCTTTTCTGTTCAATTTCAATTTGATTTCTAAACGAGTTAGATTTATAGCTTGGGTGAATTCCAATAAGACATTTTTGACTCATTTCCAAAATCAATTCCTGATGCCTAATATCATTATGGGATAAATTCTTATCAAAACTTGCGTAATCACCAAGCAACCAAAACATATTTACTTTAAAACCTCTATCCGATATATTTTTTATATAATCAAATGTGTCATAAGGGTCTTTCTCAATGCCTTCTAAAACTAGTTTTCGCTGTCTAACCCTTTTTTTATCTCTTTTTACTTTGTCTCTAAAAATAGAAAGGTATTTCCGAATACCATTCTTCCATAAATAAGCAGTTGTATTGTCTATGTCAAACGAAGGTAAAATGGATACTTTACCGATATTAAAATCTATTGTTATGTTGTAATAGTCTGAAATGTTATTGATTAACAAGACGGCCCATTTGTCACAGACAGGAACTTCAAGCCAATTGTATTTTTTTTGTAAGCTGTATTTTGATAAAAAGCGTCCATGAATATCTTCGTGTCCTGTTTCATACTCTTCGAATCTTGATAAAACATAAAAAACAGAAGCTAAAATATCATCATGCTGATTGAAAGCTAAATATTCAATATTGTTCAATTGATGTAAAGTTACATCATAACTCACTATTTTTTCATCATGAACTAATCCACATGGGGTTATAGAGAATACATCTTTGAAATCTACAGTTGAATAGTTGAATTTTATATTTGTTGATTTTGAAAACAGTAATTGATCATTTGTAATTTTATACTGAATCTCTCTTTCATTAAAAATAAAATCTAGAGTATAGATTAAACGCTCAGTAACTTGCTCTACAAAAACTTCAACCATTATAAATTTTCAAGTATTTTTTCACAAATAAATTCAGAAGCTTTCCCGTCCCCATAAAATTCAGGATAAGTAAAATCTTTTTTATTTATCAATAAATCAAATGACTTCATTATTAAATCATAATTAGCATCAGCAAGAGTTGCGTTTCCATTTTCTACAATTTCAACCCATTCAGTTTGTGGTCTGAGTATGATGCATGGCTTTTTAAAGAAATAAGATTCTTTTTGAAGTCCCCCACTATCAGTAATAATCATACGAGCATTTTGCTCTAGTGCAATAATATCTAGAAAACCTGCTGGTTCAATAATTACAAATTTACTATTACTTTCAATTTCAGAAAAAAGAGTCGAAGTTAATTGAGATTTCATCTTACTTTTAGTTCTAGGATGAATCGGTAATACTATTTTTAATCCTGTTCTAGCTTGAATATCATTTAAAGCTTTAAAAATAGACTCCATGTTTTCTGAAACATCAGTATTCCCATCTCTATGAATAGTAGTTAAAATATATTCATTGGACTTTAATTTTAAATCATCAACTATTTTTGATTTTAATAATGAAAGTTTAGAAAAATAAAGACTATTGTCATACATCACATCACCACAATGATAAACACAAGGTGAATTAATCGAAGCGACCTTGTTTTCAGTATCAAAGCCCTCTTTTTTTAAATTTACTAATCCTGAAACCGTAGGTGTGAAAAGTAGAGTTGACATGTGGTCACAAGAAATTCTATTAATTTCTTCAGGCATCTTTTTGTTAAAACTTCTTAATCCTGCCTCAACATGAATAACTGGTATATGAATTTTTGATGCAGCTAAAGCACCCGCTATTGTTGAATTAGTATCACCATAAACTAGCACGCCATCTGGATTCTCTTTAATGAAAATTGCCTCCAAGCCTTCAAGCATTTTTGCAGTCTGCTGACCGTGTCCTCCACTACCCACGTTTAAATTGTATAAAGGCTTCGGGATGTCCATCTCTTCAAAAAATACATTTGACATATTTTCATCGTAATGCTGCCCAGTGTGAATGATAATTTCTTCGATTTTATCATAAAAATGATTCTTAATCGCCCTGCTAATTGCTGAGGATTTAATTATTTGAGGCCTTGCTCCTATTATTGTTATTATTTTCTTTTTCAAAAAAATTAAATTTAAAAGTTAAAATTCACCACTATCGCAAAAGCTAAAGTAATTATTATCTGTTAAAATGAGGTGATCTAAAAGTGGTAAATCTATCATTTTCCCAAAGTTCTTTATTTTTTCTGTAAGAATTTTATCTTCATTACTTGGGAATAGCAATCCGCTTGGGTGATTGTGAGCTAATATAAACGAGCTTGCTCCATTATCAATTAAGTGCTTGAAAATAATTTTCGAATCTACTATAGTAGCTGAAAAACCACCTTTTGAAATGTTTATTTTAGACATTATTTGATTTCCTCGATCTAATAAAACAATATAGCATTCTTCATGTTTTAAATCTTGAAAATCAGCTCTTAAATATTCATAAACATCTTTTGAACTTTTTACTTTCGTTTTCACTTGTATTGCATCTGTTTTTCTTCTCCTGCCTAACTCAAAAGTTGCTACAAGCGATACAGCTTTTGCATCTCCTACGCCTTTAAACTTTTTAAAGTCGTGAAAAGTAAGTTTGCAAACATTATTGAAATCATTTCCGCAGAAATTTAAAATTTCTTGACTTAACTCTAAAGCTGTCTTATTTCTTGATCCAGAACCTAATATTATTGCTATCAATTCAGAATCAGACAAGGAATTTCTACCCTTTAAAATTAATTTCTCTCTAGGTCTATCATCAGGAGATAAATCCTTCATTGTATTTTTAATGTACATAAAATTTAAGAATGGTTATTACTACTAATATAATAAAAAAGGCGACTGTAAATTAAAATAAAGTTAAAAAACTGAAAAGTATTTTAATTCAATATTTATATTTGAAAATTGTCTACTTTTGATAAAAAATTAAGCTATGGATTTTTCAGTACTTTTTTCTGGAATTGGATTGTTTTACTTAGTAATGATTACACTTCTTGAGATTGTTCTCGGGATTGATAACATCATTTTTATTTCAATCGTTACTGATAAACTTGATCTGAAGAATCAAAAATATGCACGAAGAGTAGGGTTAACCTTAGCGCTTGTGATTCGGTTGATATTATTGACAATTGCCTCATGGATAATGGGTATGACCTCCACCCTATTTAGTGTTTTTCATTTTGACTTTAGTGGACAAAGCTTAGTTCTAATCATTGGGGGATTATTCTTGATTTACAAGAGTAGTATTGAAATGCATGAGCAAATAAAAGGTCACAAAGGAACAGTTAAAAAAGGAAAAGATAAATTGAAAGCTGTAATTACTCAAATTATAATGATTGATATTGTTTTCAGTTTCGATTCTATAATTACAGCAATAGGTTTAACTAAAAGTATTAAAGCGGAAACGGGTGGAGACCCAATGATTATTATCTATTTCGCAGTGATTTTTTCTATGATAATTATGTTGATTTTCGCTAAACAAGTAAGTGATTTCATCAATCAAAGACCTACCATTAAAATGATAGCTTTAGCATTTTTAGTAACTATAGGAGCTGTACTTGTAGCTGAGGGATTCGGAGAAGAGGTTCCAAAGGGGTATATTTATTTCGCTATGTTTTATGCTTTAATTGTTGAGTTTTTAAATCTGAAAATGAGAAAAAATCAGAATAAAAATGCATAGTAATGAATGATAATGAGCTAAAATTACATTTCCCGCATCAAGATAATGACGATTTCAAAGAATTGTTTGAGCAATATCTGTTTGAGTATAAACTTTTTTTTACTTCAAAACCAATTATCTCCAAAGTCTTCAGTCCAAAAATTAAAAAATTAAACAAACTAGTCGAAGCATATATAAAGCTTAGTAAAAGTGATGACTTCTCATTATTAGCAGGTAAAGATCTCCAACTGAATAATTCTAATGTGATTTTATCTTCTTTTGAAGACTATCATTTCAATAAAAACAATTTAAAAAGGGATATTTTAAACACAGAGAACCCTTTAGAGTTAATATTTTACGTTGAGCAACTTTTATTGTTGCATTCAAATTACATTTCAAAATGGCCTACTATTGAAATAGAAGATGAAGTATCGATATCAAAAGATTCAGACCCTATGCTTATCAATCAATCAATTAAGCAATTTCAAAATGAAAACGGCATCTATTTTAGTGATTTAATAGAAATAGCAAACAAATGTCCGAAAATACTTCTTTTAGAATCTAAACGATTATCTTTGTTAAGAAATATAGAAAAGAATGGATAATCCTTATTTAAAACTTCGTGAACAATTAGATTTGCTTGAATGGCCTGATGTCTATTTATTCAAATTTATCATTCCTAATAATTCAGAAAATATTGCAAAAGTTACAGCGCTATTTAGCAATACGAATAAAATGCAGTTTCATGAATCTAAAACAGGTAAATTTGTTAGCATTAGTGTGAAAGAAATGATGTTAAGTGTTGATTCTATTATTGATAAATATGAGCAAGCAACAAAAATTAAAGGTTTAATGGCGTTATGATTTTATTAGGGGTATCGATTACGAAAATTATTTTAAGTATTTTAATAATTACATTAGCTATACTAATCTTGGTTATAGCTTATAAAAAACTATTAAGGTATCTTGGCAAGTCGGCTATAATTACAGAAGACTACTGTGTCTTATATAGCTTAGAAAACCAACCATCTAATGGTGATATCGAAATTTATTTTACATCTAATCATAAACGTTTATGTAAAATTGAACTTCTTAATTTAGATTTGTCACACCATTCTGTCATATTTGAAAATAAAGTAATTGAAGGAGGGAATATCGTTCGATTTGATACAAAATCAGTTGTAAATGGTGTTTATTTCTACCAATTATCTACAGAAAATCAAAAGACATCTAAAAAATTTGAAATATTAAATTAAAATACGTCAATTTGGCAGTAAAAATAGAGTGGCAAAATAATTGCGAATTAAAACAATAGAATTAATTTTATAAAAAGTATTTTCATTAAGTAACAATTAAAAAAAAAACAATATTATGGCAGTAGAAATAACAGATGCAAATTTTGAAGAGTTAGTATTAAATTCTAAACTTCCAGTTTTAGTAGATTTTTGGGCAGAATGGTGTGGTCCATGTAGAATGGTTGGTCCGGTTATAGATGAAATGCATACTGAATATGAAGGGAAAGCTATCATTGGAAAAGTAAACGTTGATGAAAACCCTGGAGTATCAGCTAAATTTGGAGTAAGAAACATTCCTACAATCTTATTTATTAAGAATGGTGAAGTTGCTGATAAATCAGTAGGTGCTGTGCCAAAAGCTCAGTTAGCTTCTAAATTAGATGCTATTTTAAACTAAACTTTTTTAGTAGTATTACAGAAAGCGTATAGGAAAAACTATACGCTTTCTTAGTTTAAAGCTTTTATAAAATAAAAACATTAGATAAGTATACTTTTTATCTATTTTTGTTGAAATAACTTAGAGATTATGGATGGAATTTTCAAACGTTTAAAATATTACGGAATTGGATTTAGTATAGGGCTTGTATTTGTAATTTTCTTTTTTCAAAACAGAGGTTGTAGTTGGTTACCTGACAATCGTGTTAAGAATAGTATTTTAGATCGCGTATTAGTCGTTCCAGATTCAGAACTTGCATTAATGGGGAAATATGGAATTACAAAGAAAGAATTAAGTTTAGTTTTAAATGACGGAGAAGTTCTTTTTAAAGAAAGTAAGAAAGAAGGAAATCCTAAAGTTTATGTTATTGAGAAAGAGACTTTAAATTCTAAAAAGCAAAAGTTCTATTTCATCTTAGCTAAAGAAAGTTTTATTGCTGAATTACATTTCTCTCACTCTCCTAAAGATAATTCTACACAAGGTGAAGGTGAAATGATTTATTTCCCTGACGATAAAAACTTAGTATTTCCTGACTCTTCTTCAAATGTAAATTGTCAACAAGATTTTTTAAAAATGGTAGATTCAAGAGATATTTTGAAATCAATGAAGAAATATGGGAAAATTGATTTTAGCAAATCGCATTTAAGTATAACACCAAAACCTGAACACTTTTTAACTTTTAAAGATAAAGAAAACAGGACAATCAGTTGTAAAGCAATATGGTACAAGAACAAGATTAACATCACAAATTTCATCATACCTTACAATAATCCTTGTAATTAACGTTCTTAACATTACGTGTTAATAATTCAATCATAGGTAGAAGTTTTGACTAATAAGTTTTTTATATTTTTGATAGATGGAGTTTTCAGCAGAGCAAATAGCGGGGATATTAAACGGAACAATTGAAGGTAACCCTGAAATAACCGTTAAAGGTTTGGCTAAAATAGAAGAAGGGACATTAGGAACTTTGGCTTTTTTATCAAACCCAAAATATGAAGAATATATTTACAATACAAAATCATCTATCTGTATTGTTAATAATTCGTTCTCACCTTCAAAACCTTTACCCAACACGTTAACATTGGTAAAGGTTGATGATGCTTATTCTTGTTTCGCAAAACTGTTATCGTTTTATGATGAAATGCGTAAAAAACAGCCAAAAATAGAAACTCATTCCTTTATTTCTGAAAATGCTAAAATTGGAAAAGAAATTTATTTAGGCGCTTTTTCATATATAAGCGATTATGCAACAATTGGGGACAATGTTATTATTTACCCAAATGTTTTTATAGGTGATAATGTTACAATTGGAAATAATTGTACAATTCACCCAGGAGCTTCTATATATAATGATTGTGTTTTAGGAGATAATTGTATCATTCATGCGGGCACAATAATAGGTTCAGATGGATTTGGATTTGCACCAAATGAAAATGGAGAATATAGTAAAATCCCTCAAATTGGAAATGTAATTTTAGAAAACAATGTAGAGATTGGTTCTAATTGTACGATAGATAGAGCAACAATGGGTTCTACAATTATTCGGAGTGGTGTGAAACTTGACAATTTAATTCAAGTTGCACACAATGTTGAAATTGGCAAGAACACTGTAATGGCTTCCCAAGTTGGTGTAGCAGGCTCAACAAAAATTGGAGAAAATGTTCAAATTGGTGGTCAAGCTGGTATTAGTGGGCATATTACTATTGCATCAGGTACAAGAATAGTAGCGCAATCAGGAATACCTAATACAATTAAAAAAGCAGATACCTTAATGGGATCTCCAGGAATTCCATTAGAAGATTTTAAAAAATCATATTTTGGATTTAGGAAGTTACCTCAAATTTTAAAAAGACTTCAAGAAGTTGAGTCAAAAATCAAAGAATTAACAAAAGTAAACTCATAGAATGGCTGAAAAACAACGCACTCTAAAAACTAACCTAAAACTAAAAGGAGTTGGACTTCATACAGGGGAATTAGTTAATATTGAAATATGCCCTGCACCTGTAAATCATGGATACAAATTCCAAAGAATTGATTTAGAAAATGAACCTATAATTAATGCCGATGTAGATTTAGTCGTTGCTACCGATAGAGGAACAACATTAGAATCTAAGGGAGCAAGAGTTTATACTACCGAGCATGTTCTTGCTGCTCTATATGGTATGCAAGTAGATAATGCTTTGATTAAAATAGATGGACCTGAAATTCCTATTATGGATGGTTCTTCCCTCCCATTTGTTAATGGAATAAATGAAGTAGGTATAGAGGAACAAGATGCTGATAGGGTTTATTTAGAATTAGATGAGATTTTAAAATTCGAAGACTTAGAAAAAGGAACTGAATTTCTAGCTATTCCTGATGTTGGTTATAGAGTTACTGTAATGGTTGATTACAACTCTCCTGTTTTAGGGACTCAGCATGCTGGAATTTTAAATATAACTGATTTTGAAAAAGAAATTGCTAAATGTAGGACATTTGTCTTTTTAAGAGAATTAGAGTTTTTAGCAAAAAACAACTTAATTAAAGGTGGAGATTTAGACAATGCAATTGTTTTAGTTGAAAGACCTGATATTTCGAAAGAAGAACTAAATGATTTAGCTAAATTATTAGGTAAAGATGAGTTAAAGGTAGAATTTGAAGGTATTGGAGTGTTGAATAGCACTAAATTACAGTTTGAAAATGAACCAGCTCGTCATAAACTATTAGATATAATTGGAGATTTAGCACTTATTGGTAAGCCAATTAGAGCCCATATATTAGGTGCTCGTCCAGGTCATGCTGGGAATGTGAAATTTGCTAAAATCATAAAAGATCATTTTAAAGCCAAAGAGAAAAAAGGAAAGTTTTTTGATTTAACAAAAGCTCCGCTTTACAATATAAATGATATTGAAAAAATGTTACCTCACAGGTATCCATTTCTTTTAGTAGATAAAGTAATGGAAATTACGGAGGAAACAATTGTGGGAGTGAAAAACATCACAATGAATGAACCTATTTTTACAGGTCATTTCCCTGGTAATCCTGTTTTTCCTGGTGTACTTCAAATTGAAGCAATGGCTCAAACTGGTGGTATTTTTGCTTTGAGTAAAATAGAGGATCCACACTTATACTCTACTTACTTCATGAAAATTGATAAAGTTAAATTTAAATCTAAAGTTCTACCTGGTGATACCTTAGTTTTTGAATTAAACTTACTCTCACCTATCAGAAGAGGATTGGTTGAAATGGGTGGTAAAGCTTATGTAAACGGTCAAGTTGTTATGGAAGCTGAAATGCTTGCACAAGTAGTTAAAGATAAAGCTTAAGGTATGGTTAACCAATTAGCAAGTGTTTCTCCTGAAGCGAAAATCGGAGAAGATGTTTTCATAGGTCCATTTTCAACTATTCATGATGATGTAGAAATTGGAGCTAGAACTAAAATTCATTCAAATGTTTCATTGTACCCAGGAACACGTATCGGAGAAGATTGTGAGATTTTCCCAGGAGCTGTTATTGGTGTAATACCTCAGGATTTAAAATTCGATGGAGAATATACAACCGTTGAAATTGGTGACAATACTACAATTAGAGAGCATGTTACGATTCATAGAGGCACAAAAGATAAACTTGCTACTAGAATTGGAAACAATTGTCTTCTAATGACTTATGTTCACGTAGCACATGATTGTCAAATTGGTAACAATGTTATTTTAGCAAGTTATGTTGGTCTTTCTGGACATGTTACGATAGATGATTTTGCAATTCTTGAAGGTACGGTTGTTGCTCAACAATTTGTTCATATAGGTGCTCATTCATTTATTGGTGGAGCTTCTTTAGTAAGAAAAGATGTGCCTCCTTATATTAAAGCAGCTCGTGAACCTTTAACATATGCAGGAGTTAACTCTGTGGGAATTAGAAGAAGAGGTTATACAGATCAGCAAGTAAGAGAAATTGAAGATATTTATAGAATCTTGTATGTTCAAAATAACAATATTTCTAAAGGGAAAATTGCTGTTATTGAAACGATTCCAGATTCAGAAATCCGTAAAGAAATTTTGAATTTTATTGAAACTTCTGATAAAGGAATAATTCGAGGATTAAGCTAAGATGTTATCTAAAAAAACAAAATATGCTTTACATGCATTAACGTATTTGGCGAAAAAGGAAATTGCACAACCTACATTAATTGCTGACATATCTAAAACTTGTAAAATTCCAAGAAAATTTTTGGAAACAATTTTATTAGAACTTAAGCAAGCTACTATTCTAGGCTCTAAAATGGGCAAAGGTGGTGGTTATTTTTTAAGAGTTTCACCTAAAGATATTCAACTTTCACAAATCATACGCATGTTTAATGGACCTATTGCAATGTTGCCATGTGCCAGTAAAAACTATTATGAAGCTTGTGATGAATGCGAAAACGAAATTATCTGCGGATTAAAATCTGTGATGGAAGACGTTAGGGATGAAACATTAAATATTCTTGAAAACAAATCAATTCAAGATATTATCGATAGAGAAAATAATAAAACTAAAAACTAAAGCAAGTGTTTCATAGAGGTGAAGTTGTAGAATTAAAAATTACTGACTACTCATTTGGAGGAAGAGGTATAGCTAAAGTACCTACTGAAGATGGGTTTTATGTCGTTTTTGTAGATAATTCTTTTCCTGGACAAACAGTTAGGGCTAGAATTGAAAAGAAGAAGAAGAAATACGCACAAGCTAAGTTAATAGATATAATTGAGCGTTCTGAAATAGAGATCAAATCTGATTTTCAAGAAATTTCAGGAGGTCCTTATATTTATATACCTATAAAAGTTCAAGAAAAAGCAAAACAAGAAACAACTCTTGAACTATTCAGAAGAATAGGTAAAATAATTGATATTGATGAAATATTTGATGAATTTATTTCCTCTCCAGATCATTTTTACTATCGAAATAAAATGGAGTATAGTTTCTCATCTATTGAACACAATCCTGAAACAGGTGAAGAAAAAGATGATGCGTTTGCTCTTGGTTTTAAAAGGAGAGGTACTTGGTGGAAAGTTGAAAGTTTAAATAAACCAAGTGGTTTATTTGATGAACAATGGGAAACAATATTAATTGATATTCGAAACTATCTTGAATCTACAAATTTACCCGCTTGGCATCCGCCTAAAAAGACTGGTTTCTTTAGACACATTGTAGTTAGAAAATCTTTTTTTCAAGATCAATTATTAATTAATCTTGTTACATCATCAGAAGAAGTTGAACAATTTGACGCACACTCTTTTTCAAATTTCCTTTTAAGTAAATTAGGAAAAAGATTAGCAGGTTTTCAGCATACAGTGAATGATAATGTAGCTGATAGAGCTAAAATTGAAAATGGAAATATTGATCTTTTGTATGGCGAACAAAAAGTAATTGAAAAAATAGTAGATCTATCATTTGAAATTAGCATGGAAAGTTTTTTTCAAACAAATCCAAAATGTGCTGAATTACTTTACAACAAAGCTCTTGATTATGTTTTTGAAAATGAAATTGGAGAAAATGAAGTGATTATGGATCTCTTTTGTGGAACTGGAACGATAGGTCAGATTCTAAGTACTAGAAAAAAAGATGTCAAAATTGTGGGAGTTGATATTGTAAAAGAAGCTATTGATGATGCTAAAAGCAATGCCAAAAGAAATAATATTACAAATATTGATTTCCATGCAGCTGATGTAGGAAAGTTTTTAAAAGAATTCCCTGATTACCAAGGAAAAATTAAGACAATTATTCTAGATCCTCCAAGAGCTGGAATAGCTCCAAAAACATTGCTAAAAGTTATTGATTTAGGAGCACAAAACATTGTTTATATATCTTGTAATCCATCAACTCAAGCAAGAGATACAGAAACATTGTTGCAAAACGGCTACAAACTTGATAAACTTTCTTTAGTAGACCAATTCCCTCACACAGGTCATATAGAATCAATTGCAAAATTTGTAAAGTTTTAATTAATCAATAAGGATGAATTATCTCTGATTTAAGTGAAATAATAAGAACGCTCTTAATGTTATAAATATTGATTCGTATATTTCTAAAAAAGGAATTAAGTTTTTAAAAAAGCTTAATTCCTTTTTTCTTTTCAATCTCTTTTACGGCTTGAATTCCACCAGTATGGATAAATAAAATAGAAGTATCTTTTATCTTTTTTTGTTTAATTAATTCAAAAAGCTTAAACATTACTTTACCCGTGTAGATAGGGTCTAGTGGTACTTTATATTCTCTATGAAATTCAGTTATAAAATCAAGTAATTCATCTGTAAATTTCCCGTACCCTCCAAAATGTCCGTCTGAATGGACAACTACTTTTTCAATTAATTCAGAAGTTAAGTCCTCGTCAAATAAAGAATAATTTAAAAGTCTACTCATCTCACTTATTGAATCAAAACCTTTTAAAACAGGAATAACATTTAATGATTGTTGATCATTAAGAGCCATTAATACACCGCAACTTGTGGTGGCCGTTCCTTGAGCAATAAACACTTGATCAAATTGAATATTGATTTCTGAAATTATTTCTTGGCAACCAATCATTCCATAAAAATTAGCTCCACCTTCTGGAATTATATACGTATTCTCATGTTCTAAATGTAAATCTTTTAAATACAAAGAGTCATTTTTAAGAGAATACTCTTCTCTTGAGACAAATATTAATAACATACCTAATTCATGACAGCGTTTCAGCGTTTCATTAGAATCTTTAGATAATTCTTCCCCCCTAACAATTCCAATGGCTTTCACTCCTACTTTAGAACATGCAGAAGCAGTTGCGAGTAAATGATTGGAGTACGCACCTCCAAATGTTAGAATCGCTTCATTTTTATCAGCTAAAGCTTTCTGTATGTTGTATTTTAGCTTCCGCCATTTATTACCCGAAACTTCTTGATCAATTAAATCATCTCTTTTTACAAACAACTTCACATTATGACTTTTTAAAAAATCACTTTTTAATTCTTGTATAATAGATTTTTCTGTTGAATAAATCATTTTAAAACTGTTTAAAATCATTATTTTTACACTAAATTTAAATAAAATGAAAGATGATATGTCACTTTTTTCTAAAAAATCAAAGTTGGAAGATGACGAATTTTACTACAGTCCAGAAGGATATATAATTTTTACGGAAAAATACCTTTTAAAAAGAGGTTATTGCTGTAAAAACGGATGTAAACATTGTCCTTACGGGTATGATAAGAAAAAAGACAAATTCAAATCATAGTGGACTTTTAATTCCCTGTTCAGGAAACCTTCCTTCATATTTAGATAAAACTTGTTTAATTTCTTTAACATCCTCTTCAATATTACCCGTTGGAATAAATAAACGATCAAATCCTCCAATCTTCTTTTTATAGTCAATATAAGCCAAATAAATAGGTACTTCAGCTTTCTTTGCAATGTAATAAAAGCCTTTTTTCCATTTATCATTGTATTTTCTCGTTCCTTCAGGCGTAAAGACTAAATACATTGTATCACACTCTTCAAATAATTGAGCAGCGAATTCTGTTAGGTTATTATTGATTTTTCGATCAACAGGTATCCCTCCCATTTTCTTTAATAAAATACCAAGAGGAAAAAAAAACAATTCTTTCTTAATTAAGAATTTTGCATTTACACCATAATTTGCAAATGTTATTCGTCCTATAATAAAATCCCAATTTGATGTATGAGGACCCATTACTACAACACATTTATCTATTCCTTCAGGTACAAACTCATCAATTTTCCAGCCTGCTAATTTTAGGAAAAACTTCAATATTTTATTCATGTTGCAAATGTACATATTTAACAATAAAAGTTACTTTTACAAAAATAAATATTTGATCATTTTAAAATTTTAAAAATGAAGTTTAAACTAGGTTTTAAATCAATTGTATTACCATTACTGCTTCTTATTGCATTAGCTATAATAACTGTTTTTATTCAATTCACATCAGAAGAAAACAATACAGCTATTAACAGTTATGTTCCTCAAAAAGCTGATTTTATTTTAAAACTAGAAACTAAAAAAATTTTAAACGAGTCTCTTATCTCTTTTTTATTTGAATCTAAGGATGATCAAGTTTTTTCTAAAATGAATGAAAAATTGATTTCTTCTGAAAACAAAGATTTTGAATTAGGTATTGATTTATTAGGTGAATCTTTTGTTTTTACAATACCCTTCAAAAAAACTCATCTAAAAGGAATATGTTTAGAGCTGAAAAATAAAAAAGAATTTAAAAAGAACATTCAAAAGCTTCTATCTGAAAATCAATTTTTCACAGTAAAGGACAACCGTGGATATGTTGTGAGCTATGGTGATGATTATTCAAAGCAAGAAGTTCAAATTTTCATAGAAAAAGAAATTAATTTATCGAATGATCATGTCAAGAACATTCAATTTTATCAGGATGAACAAAAAAATCTTATTCAGCTAAAAACAAGAGGCGACATCTGGGGGGATCAAACAATCTTTTCTGAATCTAATATAAAGCTAAATATCAAACAACGTGAAATGACGTTAAATGGTGATTTAGAATATTCAAATAAACAATCAGAAACATGTTTTACTACACATTTTAAAACACAAAAATCCAAAAATAATTTTCAATTTAACACATCAATAATTCCAAGACAAATTCAGGACACCCTGTCGTTTTATTTAAATAAAGTAAATTTAAACCCACCGTTAATTTCTGGAATTTCTTTTAACTACTCAGGAATAGAAATGACATCGTCAAAGTTTTTGCCAACGATGGATCTTATTCTACAATTTGAAAAACCTTATTCTATTGTTAATATTATTAGCAACACCGATTTTCTTTCTTCCTTAGAAGCAGATACAAAAGGGAATATAATTTCAATAGAAGGAAAAAAGTATTATTTAAAGCAACTTGATGCACAAACAATTTTAATTTCAACGAATAAGGATGTAGAGATTGTTAAAACAAAGACTGATGAGCTTTTAGAAATTAACGGTAATATGCTATCTATTTTTGAATTCAAAAATGGCGGCGTATTCAAATCTCTTCTTAACGGAATATCCATATACAAGGCGCCTAAAGAATTTTTTAACAATTGTGAGCATGTTCATTTAAAACTATTAAAAAGTAAAAATAATTGTAAACTAGAAGGGTTGATTAAATTCAAAGAAAACCGTTATGCAATGAATGAATTGACAAAATTATTCTTAGAACTACAGGTAATTCTCTTTTAATTTTTCAGTTCTTTTAGAAGTTTTATAAAATAGTTAGGGGCATTTAATAAACGTGATCCATACCAAGAAAAATATTCACCATCAACTATTTTGACTATTGAGTTTGGATAGTTTAATTGAAATTCATCAACCTCTTTTTGTTTGAATGGAAAAGGTTCTGAGCTTAAGAATATAAAATCTAGCTTTTGATTGTCTTTTAATTCGAAGATTGGATATCGTTCATTATAAGTATGGTTAACAAATCCACATCTTTCAATCATATCGTCAATAAATGTATTCTTTCCTGCTACCATATTTGGGTTTTTCCAGATAAAATAGGCTGCGTTTTTCTTTATCAGATTTGTATTTACTGAAACATAAGAGTCTAATTTTTTAAATTCAAAATTAATTTTCCTGATTAAATCATCCGCTTTATTTTCAATATCTAATAGAGAGCCCAACATTGAAATCATTTCTAAAGAGTCTTTTAGATCAAAGATATCACTCATCCAAACTGGTGCAATCTTTTCCAACGCTTCAATATCAGACCTTTCATTTTCTTCTTTGTTACCAATAATTAAATCAGGTTTTAGAGCCTTAATTTTTTCAAAATCAGCATTTTTAGTGCCGCCTATTCTTTGCTTTGAATGATACCATGATTCAGGATGAATACAAAATTTCGTGATACCTATAACGCTATCTCCAAGTCCTAAATCATATAATAACTCAGTTTGAGAAGGCACTAAAGAAACAATTCGTTTAGGAGTACTCCCTAAACGAATTGTTCTATTCATTTGATCACTAAAGATCTTTATCATTTTTTCAACTTTAAGAAAGTGAAGAAATAATATCATACCTTGTTACGATATGATGATTTCCATTTTCTAATTCTACTAAAACAGCATGATTTTGCTTGTTTATTAATTTTGAAACTTGCTCAACCGAAGTCCCTTCTTTTACAATAGGAAAAGCATCTTGCATGACACTTGATATAGGTGCATCTTTCAATGAAGCATCATCCAATAAAACCTGATAAACATGGCTATCATCCAAAGATCCGACAAAAATACCATCTTTCATTACTGGAATTTGAGAAATACCAAACTTTCTCATTTTAGCTATCGCATGAGAAACCAACTCTTCAGCGTATAAAGATACTAAAGGTTCATCGCCATGCTTTTTAACCATATCCCCAGCAGTTTTGAAATCTTCATCTAAGAATCCTCTTTCTCGCATCCATTCATCATTGAACATTTTACCGACATAACGACTTCCATGGTCATGAAATAAAACAACAACAACATCATCTTCTTTCAATTGATCTTTTAATTGAAGCAATCCACAAATAGCTGAACCGGCAGAATTCCCGACAAAAATAGCTTCTTCACGTGCTATTCTTCTTGTCATTACAGCTGCGTCTTTATCGGTTACTTTTTCAAATAAATCAATAATATCAAAGTCTACATTTGCAGGTAATATATCTTCACCTATACCTTCAGTTATATAAGGATAAATTTCATTTTCATCAAAAATACCCGTCTCTTTATATTTTTTAAAAACTGAACCGTAAGTATCAATTCCCCAAATCTTAACATTAGGATTTTGCTCTTTTAAATACTTTCCAACTCCTGAAATTGTACCACCAGTTCCTACACCTACTATGAAATGAGTTATTTTACCATCTGTTTGCTCCCATATTTCAGGACCTGTTTGTTCATAATGGGCTGTTCTGTTTGATAAATTATCATACTGATTAACATACCAAGAGTTAGGTATTTCTTTTGCTAAACGTTTAGAAACTGAATAGTAAGAACGAGGATCGGTTGGTTCAACAGCAGTTGGACAAACAACAACTTCAGCACCTACAGCTCTTAAGATATCCATCTTCTCCTTTGATTGCTTATCATTCAATACACAAATCAATTTGTATCCTTTAATGATTGCGCCTAAAGCTAATCCCATGCCAGTGTTTCCTGACGTTCCTTCTATTATCGTTCCGCCTGGTTTCAATACACCTGATGCTTCAGCATCTTCGATCATTTTAATCGCCATTCGGTCCTTAACAGAGTTTCCTGGATTTGTAGTTTCGACTTTTGCTAAAATAGTTGCTTTGATGCCAACTGTAAGTTTATTTAGCTTAACTAAAGGTGTATTACCTATCGTTTCAAGTATATTGTTGTATATTTTCATCTTAAGAATTAATATTTTTACTAAGTTACATTTTTTTCAAATATAAAAAATTATTTTCAATCGTTAAACAAACTCATTAATAACCAATATCAAGTCTAACACTCACTATATCAATGTCCTCAAAAAGGTTTTATTGTAAGTTTGATTGAACGTTTAGTATCTAAAAAGTGACTCAAAAAAAAAAAACAGGACCTTCTAATCTTTTTTAACAAATGAAATCTTAACAACACCTCTTTGGTGTTTAGGGAATAAACTCCCGTTTGTAAACCTTAACTTTTTTAAATAATTCACCGCCTCTATTTTAATTGGAGACGAACTCAAAGTAGATTGCTCCTGAAGAAAACGATGAGAAAGGACATATCCTTGTTCATCAACAGCAATTTCATAATAAACCACTCCTTCTTTAGCTGAAATGATTTCGAAATTTTGTCCAGGTTGAGGGATTCTGTTTGCAGTTAATAAATCTCCACTAACTAACTGAGCTTCTAATTTATTTACAGCGAAAGTTAATAGTAACAGTATGAGATATTTCATTTTTAACATTTTTAAAAGAGATTAATGATTATTTACCTTTTGCTTTTAGTATTATAAAAATTGTATAAATCATAATTTTAAAATCCAACGACAATGAACGATTATTAATATACAATAGATCAAACTTCATTCGTTGGATCATTTGATCGATATTTTCCGCATACCCAAACTTAACTTGACCCCATGAAGTAATTCCTGGTCTCACTTTATTTAGCTGCAAGAATTGTGGTTCTATTTTAACAATTTGGTCTATATAAAATTGTCTTTCGGGTCTTGGTCCAACTAAAGACATATCGCCTCGTAGCACATTAAAAAACTGAGGAAACTCGTCTAATCTTAACTTACGCATGAATCTTCCAAATTTTGTAATCCTCGGGTCTTCTGAAGAAGATAATTGAGGACCGTTGTTTTCAGCATTAATAAACATTGTTCTAAATTTAATTATATTAAATTTCTTCCCATATAATCCAATTCTTTCTTGTAAAAAGAATATTGGACCTTCAGATGAAGACATCACAACCAATGCCATCACTAAGTAAAAAGGTATTAAAGCAATAATTGCTAAAAATGAAAAAACGAAATCAAAAACTCGCTTTATAATTCTTTGCCCAACTGGCATAGCATCCGTATTAACCTCGCATAAAAGAGCACCGAAAATGTTAGTCATTTTAACAGATCCAAATAAAACATCATATAATTCTGGTGATATTTTAATTTTCACATCCGACCTTTCGATTCTAGATACAATTGTTTTTAATTGATCATAGTCTCTTTCTTCTAAAGCAATAATTACCTCTTCAATTCTATTTTGAACCAAAATTCTTTCTAAATCATTTAATCCTCCGAGGTTAATCATCTCTTCTTCAAGTTTTGGAGAAACATTTTTACTCAAACTCAAAAATCCAACAAAGTCAGTCCCTATTCCTTTTGGTAAATTTTTAATTTCATTATAAATATCTAAAGATTTTACCCCCCCACCTATCAATAAAGTATTAAAGCCTAATTTATTTTTATGAACACTATCAACAATTAAAGAAACATAAACAATTCGAACGAAAAAAGTAATTGAAAAATGAATTAAGAAAAGATAAATGAATGATTTGTAAAACTCCTTGTAATACTCAACTTCATCATCTAAAATAAAAACAAAAAAAAGGATTATTGTGCCTATAAATGAAGCTAAGAAAGTCATGTTAAAAGTCTTTAACCTATATAACCTTCTGACGTCATGATAAGTACCTTGTAAAAGATAAATAATAAGCCAAAGAAATGGTATAAATAATATTCCGTAGTAGAAATTTAAATCTACATGAAATTCTTCATGTTCTATAAATTCTTTCCTAACCAAAAAGAAGCATCCCCAAGATATAATTGCAGTTACCCAATCTAACAGTAAAAAAAAGTATCTACTAAATTTCTTAGACATCATTGAATATAGACGAGTTTAACATTATCTATATAAACCTCTCCATTATCCATTCCCGCTTCTAAAATTGCTCTAAATGAAACTGCATAATAAATAGCATCGTTAAAATATGAAACGACCTCTTGTAAATCGATATATATTTTCTTCCACTTTAAATCAGAAATTGGCTGAGCGTTTAAACTTACATTAACATTTGACTTTGTTTGGGTTGCAGTAATACCAAAAAGCCCTGTTGTTAATGAAGATGTGTTTTTATAATCAATCTCTAAGTAAACTTCTTTTCCTCTTGGCAATGAAATTTGTCCAGATGTAAATCCTAACCATTCTGGATTTTCACTTGTAAGACTAACTTTGCCGAAGAAATTACCGTACATTAAATGTGCTGGGTCATTTGACCCTGAAATCGTTGTCTTTGAGTTTTGATCATTCTCTATTTTAATTGAGGCATCTTCAAAATCTTCAATCCAAAATTTACAGTTTGTCTTGTATTTTGTTATTGGATTAATCGTAACAATCTTATTAGCCTCCAAAACTACATCTTCTTCATAGAAATCAGTAAAAGGATAGGCTTTTTTAGTAGCTGAAATACCATTGTTTTTAATCGTTGGAAAAACCTTAATATTAGAAGGACCATTTTTGATGATTGGTATCTTAAAAGGAACTTCAAATATACCAATAAGCTGATTGTCAACATAAACAGTTGCTTCAGTGAAATTATGAGTTAACTCTCCTGTACCTTCATTTGATTCAGTATTTTTAATTAGGCTCCACTCATTAACTTCTAACCACGCAGGATCAGGGTTGTTTTTTACACATGAAATGATTAGTAAAACTATAATAAAAAACACTGAAAACTTCATATGCGAACTAAATAAACAATTTTTTAAAAAACGTTGAAAATTAGTTATTATTATCATTAAATACAATTTTTAAAAAAATAGTAACTAAATGAGCTATAAATGAGATGTTTAAAAAATAATAAATGCTTTTTTACTTTTTTTTCAATTTTTATACTTTAAATTAAAATGATATTGCATATATTTGCACTCGTCAAAAATGGAGGCTATAGCTCAGTCGGTTAGAGCGTCGGTTTGTGGTACCGAAGGTCGTGGGTTCGATCCCCATTAGCCTCCCAAAAGGTTGAACAAATGTTCAACCTTTTTTTTATTCATCTTATTTGATTAGTTTTTGGCATAACATTACAAGTATTGAATAAAACAACAATAAAATGTCAGAATTTAACGAGCAGATTGAACTATTAAAAAGGGGTGGAATCATACTTTACCCTACTGATACTATATGGGGTCTTGGCTGTGATGCAACAAATGAAGATGCTTGTCAAAAAATAATCAAACTAAAAGACAGACCTTCAGACAATAGCTTCATTATCCTAGTAGATAGTTTTCAAATGGTTGAACGTTATGTCCCTGAATTCCACGAGGTCTGTTATGAATTAGTCGATTCAGTAGAGACTCCTTTAACTATTATTTATCCAACTTCAAGAAACTTAGCTCCTTCCGTAGTAGCTAAAAATGGTTCTATTGGTATTAGAATTACAAAAGACCCAATATGCAGAGCACTTATAAGAGGTGCAAAAAAACCATTGCTAAGCACGTCAGCCAATCTTTCAGGAAAACCGTTTCCTTCAACATTTGATGAAATAAACAATCAAATCAGAAATGGTGTTGATGCTATTGTATCAGAGCGACAAAAAGAAAAAATGGATACACCTTCTCAAATTATTGAAATAGGTTTAGATGGAAGGGTTAAAGTGATAAGAGCATAAAAAAATATGAAAAATCAAAATTTCGCTAATTATTTAAAACACCCCGTTTTTAAGGTAGCTTCTAAAATAGTCACTGAAAAAAACTTGCAAGCATTTGTTATAGGTGGATTTGTAAGAGATTTAATTCTAGAACGACCTTCCAAAGATATTGATATTGTTGTTCTAGGGAATGGACTTGAACTCGCTCAAGATTGTGCAACATCATTAAGAGTGAAAAAAGTGTCTGTTTTTGAAAGTTTTGGGACCGCACAATTTAAATATAAAGATTTAGACGTAGAATTTGTTGGAGCAAGAAAAGAATCCTACAGGTCAGATTCAAGAAAACCAATTGTAGAAAACGGAACATTAGAGGATGACCAAAATCGTAGAGATTTTACAATTAACTCAATGGCAATAAGTCTTCATGCTTCAAATTTCGGTGACTTAATTGATCCTTTTGATGGTTTAAAGGATATTGAAAATGAGGTTTTAAAAACACCGCTAGATCCTGATAAAACATACAGTGATGATCCTTTAAGAATGATGAGGGCTATTCGTTTTGCTTCTCAACTCAATTTTAAAATCGAAAAAAACAGTCTTGAATCTATTCTTCATAATTCTGAGCGATTGAAAATCATATCAATAGAAAGAGTGATGGATGAATTTAATAAAATAATGTTATCACCTGAACCTTCTAGGGGGTTAAAATTACTTTATTCAACTCAGTTACTTCATCAATTTTTTCCTGAAATGATTCGATTGAAAGGGATAGAAACAATTGACGGAAAATCACACAAGGACAACTTTTATCACACCTTAGAAGTAATAGACAATGTGTCTGAACATACTGACGATTTATGGTTGAGATGGGCAGCTTTAATGCATGATATCGCGAAGCCTCCTACCAAAAGATTTGACCCAGAAGTTGGGTGGACTTTTCATGGACATGAAGATTTAGGAGCTAAGATTACACCTAAAATATTTAAGAGATTAAAACTGCCTCTTGATCATAAGATGAAATATGTTCAAAAGTTAGTTAAGCTTCATTTAAGACCAATAGCCTTAGTTAAAGGGACTGTATCAGATTCAGCCATTAGGCGTTTATTGTTTGAAGCAGGAGATGATATTGAGGATTTAATGAAATTATGTAACGCAGACATTACGTCCAAAAATGAATTTAAAGTAAAAAAATACAAGAATAACTTTGATTTAGTTCGTCAAAAACTAAAAGCGGTTGAAGAAAAAGATCGTGTGAGAAATTTTCAACCTCCAATATCGGGCGATATAATCTTACAAACATTTAACTTAAAGCCTTGTAACGAGATAGGAATAATTAAAAATAGAATCAAAGAAGCAATTTTAGAAGGTACAATTCAAAATAATTTTGATGATGCTCATTCATTAATGTTGAAAATTGGTGAAGAAATAGGTCTAAAAGAAGCAACTAAGAATTAAAAATAAATATATCTTTACGTTAGATAAAAAAACATTCAAATGGCAGGCTTAAAGTTTAGAGTTCTTCTTGATTCTAAAGACCAAGAAAAAGTATTTAGAGACATTTTAATCAGCGACGAAGATAATTTCGAGTCTCTTTATAAGACAATTATTCACTCTTTTAATTTTAAGGGAGATCAAATGGCATCCTTCTATATGTCAAATGATGACTGGGATAAAGGACATGAAATTAGTTTAATGGACTTGTCTTATGGAGATGATTCAATAGATGAACTTCCGTCTATCATGAGTAAAGCAATTTTAAAAGACTTCATGGAAGAGCCAGATCAAAAGATTTTGCTTGTTTATGATTTTTTAAAAATGTGGATCTTCATCATTGAATTAATCGGTTTTGAGGAAGAAAGACCAGGTATTCCTTTAGTATTAATCTCACTAGGAAATGCTCCTTTAGAAGAGTCAAAAGAAGATCATATAAGTGACTTAGACTTTGGCGACGAAAATTCAGATGACGATGAAGATGATGACGACGACGATATGGGGTTCAATGATTTTGAAGATGGATTCTCAGAAGATGACTTATCAAGTTATGATACTTACGATTATTAATTAGTCTATGGATATTAAGCAAGGAGATCCTATTGGAATGGCTATTTTAGAATATATCCAATCTCCTTCTGATGAAGAAATTATTGTTTCATCAGACTTGTGCGATGATGATGTAATTCCAGTTAAGCTTCTTTTTAGAAGTTTAGAAGAGATGCCAGATATTGAACAAAAAGCACTTGCTTTATGTAAAGGAGATGTTCTTGAAGTTGGTGCTGGAGCTGGGGTTCATGCTTTAGAACTGATAAAGAAAGGGCATAATATTACAGCAATAGATATTTCTAATGGTGCAGTTCAGTATTTAAAGAAGCTAGGGATTAATTCGGAACAAATTAATTTTTTCGACTTTAAATCCAAAAAATTTGACACTATACTACTCTTAATGAATGGTATAGGGATATCTAAAAATCTTGAAACACTACCATTGTTTTTAGAACATGCTAAAACATTACTAAATCCAAATGGACAAATAATTTGTGATTCAACTGATGTGAGTTACATCTATGAGGATGAAGAGGATTCGATTTGGGTTAATCTAAACGCTAGTTATCAAGGTGACTTTAAATTTAAAATGAAATATAAAGATGACGAAACGGAATGGTTTGAATGGCTATACGTTGATTTCGATAATTTAGAAAAAGCTGCTGAAAAAACTGGATTTCGTGCTAAAAAAGCTATTGAGGAAGAAGATCGTTATTTAGCAGTATTGACATTAATTGATCAAAAAAAATAAATGAACAGATATTTTCTTTTTTCAATTTCAATTATTATCACTTTAAGCTTTGCATTTCAATCATCCGAACTAAGTAAAACAAAAAGTGCCCTGTTGTGGGAAGTAAAAAGTAAAGATGGGAAAAATACAAGTTATTTATTTGGAACGTTTCATGTAATTCAAAAAGAATATTTTCTCTTCAATAAAACACTTTCATCGAAAATCATCAATTCTGACACTATTATTATGGAGTTAGAAAAACTACCGACACCTGAAGAAAGTACTTCGCTGTTTAAATTAAGCAAAGGCTCCTTTTTTGACTACTTCTCTCCTACTCAAAATGATTCTATTATTCGATGGGTTAATGATAACTTACATATGGAAAGTCAAGTTTTTCGCTTGTATTTTCATCAAATGAAACCATTTGTATTTAATCAGTTAATTATTCAAAAAATGTTTGAAGGAAAAACAGAATCGTATGAACTTAAACTTTTTGAAATCGCAAAAGAAAAAGGTATTCCTATTTTAGGTCTTGAAACACTTGAATTTCAGCTTTCTTTTTTTGACAGATTAACCAATGAAGAACAAAATGAAATGGTCATGTCTAACATTAGAAATTACGTTAGTTTAAAACAAGAGCTTGTTAGTTTTCAGCAAGTTTATTATAGCCAAAATATTGACTCTGTTTACCAGTTAATTCAGCAAGACAAGCAGTTTAGAGTCAAGCATGAAGATGAATTCATCACTAAAAGAAATAAAAACTGGATTCCATTAATAGAGAATTATATTAATAAATCAGATTGTTTCATAGCGGTTGGTGCAGGTCATCTTGGTGGAGAAAATGGAATTATTAACCTATTAGAAAAAAAAGGATATACTTTAACCCCTATTAGAATCTAAACTTATCATGAGATACACATTTATTTATTCAATTTTAGCTTTAATATTATCAAGCTGTTCAACCTATTCTGAAAATGAATTAGCAACTTTTGATACTGAGATTCAATCCTATCTTACGAAGAATGATTTAAACTATAAAAAATCTACTTCTGGACTCTATTATAATATTCTAAAAAAGGGAGAAGGACAATTTATACAATTATCAGATAGTGTTTCATTTACTTACACAGGAAGATTATTAGATAAAACAATTTTTGATCGACAAAAAACACCGATTAAATTCGCTGTAAAAGACTTAATAACAGGATGGAAAGAAATTATAGTTATGAATAAGCCAGGTGCAGAAGTTCAATTAATTTTACCACCTAACTTAGGATATGGAACACATGACTTAGACGATATTCCAGCTAATTCAATATTGATTTTTGATATGACAATTCTTAAAACATATTAAATGAAGAAAATAACAATTGCGATAGATGGTTATTCATCTTGCGGAAAGAGTACTTTGGCAAAAGCATTAGCGAAAAAACTAAATTATATATTTATTGATAGTGGTGCAATGTATAGAGGTATTGCTCTATATTGTATTCAACAAAATTTTCTAGAAAAGGGTGTAATAAAAGAAGATTTGCTATTAAAAGCCTTACCATCAATAAAATTATATTTCACTATAAATAAAGAAACTGAAAAACCTGAGTTATTATTGAATGAAAATAATGTAGAATCCCTAATTAGGACTATTGAAGTTGCTTCTATTGTTTCAAAAGTAGCCTCTATTAAAGAAGTTAGGACAAAATTAGTTTCAGAGCAGCAAGCAATGGGTGAAAATGGAGGGATAATTATGGACGGGCGCGATATAGGAAGTGTTGTATTTCCTAATGCTGAATTAAAACTATTTATAACAGCAGAACCAGTTATCAGGACAGAAAGAAGATTTTTAGAATTAATATCTAAAGGTGAAAACGTTACTAAAGAAGATGTTTCAAAAAACCTAGAAGAACGTGATTTGATGGATACTTCCAGAAAAGAGAGTCCATTGGTTCGAACACATGATGGTATTTTACTCGATAACTCAAACTTGTCTCCTTCAGAACAATTGGATATCGCTTATGAATTAGCCCTTACTAAAATTAAATTTTAAAATTCAAACAGAATTTATTTATTTTAAACAAAATACGGATTTTAGTTAAAAATTATTATATTTGACATGTAAAAAATAAATTTATAACAATGAAATCTTTAGGAAAAATAACCGAAGAACTTATAAATAAGAGTCCTTTTCTTAGAGAAGCGATGTCTGAAAACCTAATCAACATTTCTTCTTTAGCTAGAAAACTTAGACCTGAAATTGAACAAATTGCTAAGAAAGAAGTTAATGAAGGAGCTATAGTAATGGCAATTAAGCGTATGCCTCCAGGCTATTATCATCAACTTGACTTAAAGATCAAGAATGTAATGGGTGAAATTGGTGATATCTTAGTTAGAAGCAATCTTGCAAGTTTCACATTTGAAAACTCAGACACTTTAAAAGAAAAACAATTAGAAATTGTTAACGTTCTAAATAAAGAGAATGATAGCTTTTTTGCAATTACCAGAGGAATAACTGAAACTACTATCATTGTAAACTCTTCTCACACAGATAAGGTTCATTTAATTTTCAAGAAAGAAAAACTTACTTCAGAATCTCAAAATCTTGCTTCTGTAACCGTTAAACTCCCATCAATCAATGTAAAACTTCACGGTGTGTATTATTACATCTTAAAACATTTAGCTTGGGATGGTATTAACATTACTGAAATCATTTCAACTTCTAACGAATTCACTACAGTTGTTTCTCAATTAGATATTGATAAAGCATTTTCAATTTTAATGAAATTAAAAAGAAGTAAAATAGAACCAATTTCATAAATGGATCCTCGACTTAAATCATTTGAACGCTTGCTAAATATCATGGATGATCTCCGTGAAAAATGTCCCTGGGATAAAAAACAGACCTTAGCTTCACTTAGTCATTTAACAATTGAAGAGACGTATGAGTTAACTGATGCGATTCTTAATAATGATTTAGATGGCTTAAAAGGTGAAATTGGTGATTTGTTTCTGCACTTAGTTTTTTACTGTAAAATAGGTAATGAATTAAATGCTTTTAACGTAGAAGATGTTTTAAATGGTATTTGTGAAAAATTAATTCACCGTCACCCACATGTTTACGGGGATGTAAAAGTAACAGATGAGGAAGAAGTAAAGAGAAATTGGGAACAATTAAAATTAAAAGAAGGCAAAACCTCAGTATTAGAAGGGGTGCCTTCTTCCCTACCATCACTGGTAAAAGCAATGAGAATTCAAGAAAAAGTAAAAGGCGTTGGATTTGACTGGGATGAAAAATCAGATGTTTGGAATAAAGTAAAAGAAGAGATAAATGAGTTAGAAGTTGAGGTGAATAAGCATTCAAATGAAATAGAAGATGAATTTGGAGATGTGCTTTTTTCATTGATAAATTACGCTCGATTTATAAATATAAATCCTGAAACAGCATTAGCAAAGACGAACACTAAATTCATTAATCGTTTTCAAGAAATGGAAAAACTAATAGCTTCTGAAAACTTTAAACTAGAACAAATGACTTTACCACAAATGGATGTTTATTGGGAAAAAGCAAAAAAAAATCTTAAATAGAGAAATTGAATCCATTAAATCAATAATATATACATATCAAATATTAACTAATATTCACCATTGATTAACCATGCTAATTAGCTATATTCGTCAAGAAAAATCTTAAAATCAACAATGAAAAACATTACTTTATTAGCAGCTACAATTTTAGTTTCCTTTTTTAATTATGCGCAAGATTACAATATTCGAGGTTTTTTATATGATAAAGAAGACGGTGAAGCTGTAATTTTCGAAAAAGTAATTTTACTAAACGAAGATCAATCTATAAATACAGGTGCAAATAGTGATGTAAATGGATTTTTCTCTTTCCCTAAAGTTGATATTGGAACTTATATTTTAAAAATTGATAATGGTAACTTTCAAGCAATTAATCAAACAATAATTGTTGAAGAAGTTAAAGGCATCCTTAATCTACGATTTGAATTAGAAAAAACTGAAAAATTTAGCCAAATTGAAAGCGTTGTAATATCAGCTGCTGAAAAAGAAAAAACAACTGAAGTAAATATATCAACTTTAAAACTTGACAAAAAATCAATAGAAAGAATTCCAAGTATGGGTGCTGAAAACGACATTGTTGGAGCATTTAGTGTAACTCCAGGAGTAATTACAACTGGAGATCAAGGTGGTCAAATGTATGTTCGTGGTGGGACACCAATTCAAAACAAAGTAATATTAGATGGTATGACTATCTACAATCCTTTTCATTCAATTGGATTCTTTTCTGTATTCGAAACGGAACTAATTAAAAATGTAGATATCTATACAGGAGGATTTGATGCAAAATATGGAGGTAGAATTTCTTCAGTGATGGATGTTTCTTATAGAGACGGGAATAAAAAAGAATTAGGAGGAAAACTTTCTGTTTCTCCCTTTTTAGCTAAAATGGTTTTAGAAGGACCGCTTAAGAAATCAAAAGATGGAAAAATAAATCCAGGTTCATTCATTTTCTCTTCAAAACACAGTTTACTTGACTATACTTCAAAATCACTATATCCTTCAGTGAACGAAGGAAACGGTTTACCTTTCAATTTCACAGATCTTTACGGTAAAATTAGTTTTAATGGTGAAGATGGGTCTAAGTTTAGTGCATTTGGATTTCACAATAGAGACAGTGTGAATTTTTATGGAGCTGCAGATTTAGACTTTCAAGCATCTGGTGGAGGAGTAAATTTCTTAATAGTTCCTAGTAGTTCTTCAACTTATATAAAAGGACATGTAAATGGAAGTAATTACATTACGACATTCAATGAAGCAGCTGCTGAAGAAAGATATAGTTCAATTGGTGGTTTTGACTTTGGATTTGATTTTACTTATTTCCTTAAAAACAACAGTGAAATGAATTACGGATTTAACCTAGGAGGATTAATACGAAATTTGTGACTTTCAATGAATTAAAAAGAAAAATAGAATTAGAAGTTTTTACTTCAGAGATATCAGCTTATTACAGCTATAAAATTATAAAAAACAGATGGGTCTTTCAGCCGAGTATTCGTTTTCAAACATACGCTTCATTGGCGACTATATCTCCTGAACCAAGAATTGGAGCAAAATACAACGCTACTGAAAAATTAAGATTCAAATTTTCAGGAGGTAGATTCTCCCAAAACTTCACTTCTGCCGCATCCGACAAAGATGTAGTTAATTTATTTAATGGTTTACTTTCTGCTCCTACTAATGTTCAAGAAACATTTGTTAACCAATTCAATAACGAAAGAAATGTGAAAAATGGTATTCAATATGCTTGGCATGCTATTGCTGGTTTTGAATATGATCTAAACAAACAAATAACGGTTAATGTAGAAGGTTATTACAAGTACTTCTCACAGCTTAGCAATATTAATGCTAATAAATCTTATGATGACAATGTCGCAAATACAGACATTGCAGACGTATTTAAAAAAGATTTCATCATAGAATCAGGCCAGTCATACGGGTTAGATTTTTTATTAAAATATTCAAAAGATCGTTTATTTATATGGGCAGTATATTCTTTAGGGAAATCTACAAGATGGGATGGTTTTCAAGAATACTTTCCAGTTTTTGATAGAAGACATAATGTTAACATTGTATCTACTTATACTTTTGGTAAAAAGAGAACAACTGAATTAAGTATGAGATGGAATTTAGGCTCTGGGTTACCTTTCACTCCTACAGCAGGATTTTATCAAGCTGAAACATTTAGTGGAGGTGTTACAACAGATTATACTAGCACTAATGCATCGAGTGTTACCAGTATTTTAGGTGATTTCAATTCACAAAGACTACCTTATTATCACAGATTGGATATAACACTTAAAAAACATTTTGTATTTAAAAATAAAACTGAGATGGAGATTATTGCAAGTGTAACAAACGCTTATGATAGAAGTAATATTTTTTACATCAACAGAGTCACTTCTGAGAAAATATATCAGTTTCCTATTTTACCAAGTATTGGAATGAGCTATAAATTTTAAGAAACGAATCAAAACTTCCATTTTTCAATGTTTCTTTTAGCTTCTAGTTGAGTTTCATAACTATTTTATAAAAAAGGAAAGAAATCAATCTTTAATATGTTTTCTAGTTCATCAATCGTAACAACGAATTGTTCTAGAGAATGATCACTTCCTTTATTTTCAATTATAAATGCAATAGCCATGTATTCATAAGTTTTCATTCTAAAAACAACCTTGTAAAAAGATCTAGGAACCTTTATATGATCCTTACCAATAAACAAGGTATGTGAGGTGGGTGACTCGTCATAACCACAGCGAGAACAACGTCTATTATACTTCTTTTTTCCAGCGCTAAACTGTTCGTTTTTACATTTTCTACAACTATATTTTTCACTCCACTTTATCGCTGACAAATAATCTAAACATTGATCTTCCGACCCAAATTTAGCCTTAAATTCTTTCCTCGATAACTCTTTAAGTATTTTCATTTGTGTTATTTTCACACAAAGAAACAATCCCAAAACATAAACTATTTAAGTTCTGCGATTTAAAGGGGTAGCTCTATTAAAAAATAAAAAAAATTAAATTGTTAAAAATATTATTACATTTGCGTTACAATCTATATATCTTTTATGCTTAATTATTTAAAATCTATTTTACATCTCGTAAAAATTCATCCTATTAAATTTTGGATAATTATAATTATAATTTTATTTTTCGCCCGATTTATATTTAACAGAATAAAAAAAAATGATAATTCTGATAAAAAAAATGATTTTTTATCTTTATTCAATTTTAAGAAAATAATTTACACATTAATTTTTACACTATTTGGATTTATCTTAGGTTGGAATATTTCATCAAATTATGAGAATAATTTACCAATTCCTGAAAATATTAATTTAACGAATTCAATTTACACATTTGGTATTGATATATCTCATTACCAAGGTCATATTAATTGGTCAGAAGTAAGAACTTCACATCATCCTATCGAATATGTCTTTATAAGAGCCACTATGGGAGTAGATGGGAAAGATAAAGAGTTTCAGTATAATTGGGATGAAGTAAATGACAAAGGATATATTAGAGGTGCTTATCATTTTTATCGTCCAAACGAAAATTCAACAGAACAATTTCAAAATTACTCTTCATCAGTTAATTTATCAAAAGGAGATTTTATTCCTATTTTAGATATTGAGCAACCAAGTCGTTTTGGAGATATAAACTTAAGAGAAGGTATACTAAATTGGTTAAAATTAGCAGAAGAGAAATATGGGGTAAAACCAATTATTTATACCGGTAGAGATTTTTACAATAAACGTTTAAAGAATTTTATAGATGGTTATCCATTGTGGATTGCTTCATATTCAGGTAAACAAAAAATGAAAAACATTGATTGGTCTTTTCATCAATTCACTGAAGGTGTTAAGATAAAAGGGATTAAAACTTCTGTTGATGGTAATGATTACAAAAAAGATTTAGTGGATTTAAAAAAAATGTGTATTAAATAATCTATATAATTATTTATGAAAATAGCATTTATAAAATTCTTACTATTCTCTTTTAAATTAAATTTTAGAAGGTCTATTTCTTTATATTTTACAAGAAATAGATCGGTTATTTTAGAGGTTAGAGCTAAAAATGGAAATTTAGAATCGCACACAAATTATTTAGAACTCGAGATTAAATATGCTAATACTTTTTGTATAAGAATTGAAGACATGCTTTTTCCTACTGTTGAAAACGAAGGGCTTTTAAATCTAAAACTACCTTTAGATCTAATTGATAATAAAGGAGTACTTGAAATAAAAGGAGTCGGACTCTTTAACGCTGTCAAAGAAAATATAGTCGTACCAAAAACAAACCGTTTACGCTTAAAATCGGTTATTTTCAACAACAATAATGAAATTAGACAGAAAGTTAAAACACCTCAAATATCTTTAAACAAGACTCTTAATTTCAAGCGAAATCAAAACATGTCAATTTTGATGACTAAACCACTCAAAATAATTCAAAAAGAAATTAAACTAAAAAATACTTTATCTGAATTAGAATTTTCTTTAAACAAAGCTAATATATTAAAATATGAATAACGATTATTACAAAAGTCCAAAATCAACATGGTTGATGCGCTTATTTTGGAAAGCAGCAGGTGCAGACAGGTATTTATTAGAAAGAAGTACCTACTCAGACCAAATAAAATATTTTTGTTTAGGTGGAATTGTTGTAGCAACAGGAGTTATGGCAGCAATGGCAGGAGGGTATGCTATTTATACTATTTTCGAACCTAAAGGAGATGCTTTAGATTCTATTGTAACAGCAGAAGCAATTGAAGCAGGTAAAAGGGCAAAAGATTTTATTCATTTCCCAACCATGTTTATTTCTATAGCTTTTGGGATTGTTTGGGGACTAATCATTTTCAATATAGATAGATTTATAGTTGCATCTACAGGAAAAGGAGATGGTACAGAAGCAATTACAAAACAAGAAATATTAGGTGCTGTACCTAGAATTATCATGGGCTTAATCATTGCTTTAACTATATCTAAACCTATAGAAATTAGAATGTTTAAATCTGAGATAGATAATAGGATTACCAAAGAACAAAAAAAATATCAAGACGAATTAGATAAATTAACTAGTTCTAATTTTGACAAGAAAATGAAGCCTTTTATAAAGGAAAGTGACTCTCTAAAGATTGCAATTCAGAAGGAGATTATAGAAATTAAAAATCAGCGAAGAAGATTAGAAGATGAAGCTGCGGGATTAATACCTCCTTATAAACCAAGTAGAGGGCCTGCTTGGCAAGATAAGAAAGACAATCTTGATAAGATGGAAGCTGAATTTTTAATATCAAAAAACACTAATGAAAATAGAATTGACGAATTAAAACCTGAAATTGAGGAACTAGAAAAACGTAAAAAGAAAGACTATCTGTCGAGTTTCACAACGTTATTGATGTAAGTTGATTAATTCAGATTGTAAATTTAAGATATTATTTTTAAATTCATTTGGTGTTATTTTAAATAATTCAGGTTTTAGTTCGTACCATTT
>Ga0105052_10000673_pt1 | contig 46794 bp, 25 predicted proteins | sample FRY03_FD_78094 | JGI IMG/M metagenome (GOLD analysis project Ga0105052, IMG submission 78094) | Freshwater microbial communities from Lake Fryxell liftoff mats and glacier meltwater in Antarctica - FRY-03 | ecosystem: Environmental > Aquatic > Freshwater > Ice > Glacier meltwater ... | reverse complement strand
CAAAAATTTCACTCTCGTGCCTCCGTCTGGCTCTGTTTGCAATGCACTGTCCGTCATTTGTCGCGTCTGCGCGCCTCTCTTATAATATACATCTGTTGTTCGGTAGCTTGTTGATGATTTTACACATTAATCTTTTTTCCCTCTGTGTTTTTTCAAAAATTCCCTGAATTCTTCTTTTGTGTGGTCTGATTGTTCTTCATCAGATTCTTCTTGTTTAAGTTCTGGTGCATGTGGATGTCTTTTTGCATACAGCGCTTCTGCCGCAGCATTAATACGTTCAGTGTCATTTTGCTTCAAATTTTCATTGTTTTTGATCACTTCTGCCGCGTTACGTCCTTGTACACTCGCATGCAACAAGTCAAATGGTTCCAAAAGCTTATTTGTTTGTGTTGATTGGTCGTCCACTAAATCCTTAAAATAAATCGTTTCAATCACATTATTGTAATTGGTTCGTATTTTGTTATTGAAGTCTACGTTCTGTTTTCGGAATATATCATTCTCGATTTTACTATTACAATCTGCAATTTGAATTTTGAGCTCATCTCTGTATAATATATAATCTCTTTGCATTTTCTGCAACGTATTAAAATGGACCTTGATTCTACTCAAATGGTTCATGTGTGCAGTATATCTTCCGCTTGATTCAGAGTAAATTTGTCCTCTTTTCAAAGTTTCAGCCATAGTGCCCCTATGGCTCGACACTAGTTTCGCTTTGTTAGCTACTCTGTCGTAAAAGCTGGGTCCTAGTGTGATAGAATTCATGTCTGCATCCGTGTCAATGCTATTTTCATATGCCGTACTACATTCGCTAGACACGATATACGGGTTCGACATATAGGCGATTTATGCCTTGTCTTATATATGAACAAATCTACGACTTATACAGGGTGCGCATGCTTTCCATTTTGTAGATGGAGGTGATCTGGTCGACGGTCTTGAGGTACGCGAGCAGCGCCTTCGTGTCGACGGCCTGTGCGCCCGTGTCGGGGTCGCGCACGATGCTCGTGCCCTTGACGGCGTGCGCGATGCCGACGAGGTCCTGCAGGATGCTGCTGAGGACGACGCGCTGGTCGAGGGTGTGCGCGAGGATGTGCTCGCGCACGTCGTCGATGGAGAGCTGCGTGTCGAGCTCCTCGTTGAGCGCCTGGCACACCTGCTTGGATATTTCGGCGACGCTGACCCTGCCGACGTTGTCGGAGATGTACGCCATAATCTCAGCGACGGCCTCGTTGTCCTTGCTGCCCGTGTATCGGCAGAGCACGCACTCGGTCATATGGCGCCGGGGGGTGGGTGTTAAATACAGCGAGAGACAATCAACATAATATATGTTTTACTGCGACTGCACTGCCGAGGGGTTTACGACTATGCGTGTTTTATTACAACGGGACAGTGAAGGGGTTTGGCCGTGCACTGACGTGCCCACCTTTTTCTGCCTGCTCTAGTTTGCTCTTTTGGCTGAAACCGGAAATGTTGTCACGGATGTCCTTGTTCGCTTCCACCACTAGACTCACATTTTCACTCGCTTCCATCACTTTACGGTATATCTGCGCTATGGTTTTGCCTTCCTTTTTGATCAGTTCTTTCATCTCAGCTTTCAATATGTCTGCAGTCTTCGTCAACAATTCCTCCGCCTTCGCATTATCACTGGTCGCATCAAAGGCATGCCACACAATTGTAACGTTTCTGTGCGGATGGTCTTTGATGGCCCTAGCGAATGCATTGAACTGCCCCTGTATGATCATGATGTCCTTTCGCAGGTTAGCATTTTCCTTCTTGATCGTGATGTAGTGTTGCATCACCGTCTGCATGGTCTTTTTCTGCTCGGCGTCGCCTTCCTTGTTCCATAACGAGAAGCGGTACGACGTGTCCCCGTCCATGCGGTCTGGCAGGTGCGCGTGCTATATACAGCACGCTGTGCCGTCGCACTCACTGGCACGCCAGCGGCCAGTAGATGGCGCAGAACGCCGTGTTGTGCGATATGTTGGCGCGCCAGAAGGCGTCGTCGGCTTCGCTCCACTTGTCGCCCTTGGTCCGGTTGGCCTGCCTGAGCAGCGGCTGCGTGTTGGTGAAGTGGGTGATGTCGCGAATGTCCTCGGGTCCTGCGGCGGCACACGGCTTGATGTGGTCGATCTCGATGCTGGCGAGGGTCATATGTTGCTCGGGCAAGGCGTTCTCCGGCGCGGCGTTCCACGCGTGCATTTTGGCGGCAATGTGCTGGGCAAACTCGCTGCCCGAACAGCCGAGATAGGCGACTGTGGCGTGCTGCTTGCCAGCGCCCGAGCGGCGCAGCATGCTGCCCGTGCGGTTGCGCATGAGGTGCATCACGTACTGCACCGGCGAGCAGGTGCGGCAGCGCGCCCGCTGCTGGCTGTGGGCGCACACGCCCGAGCCGACGCACTCGCGGCACACGCGGCGCTCGCGCACGTGCTCGCAGATCGCACCGCCCATGCAGTGGCGGCAGCGGCTGCGGCAGCGATTGTGGGGGCAGATGGCGCCTCCGCCGCACGGCCGGCACTGCGTGCGCACCCGGGCGTGCTGGCAGATGGACGGACCGTTGCAGTCGACGCACTGGTAGTGGAGGCGTTGGTGCTCGCACCGGGGCCTGCTGCGCTTGCGGGCGGGCTGCGGCGAGTGCGTCTCGCTGCTCGCCTCGGTGCTGCACCAGGCGTGCATGCACGCCTCGCTGCTCGTCTCGCAGCTCGCTTCGGTGCTGTACCAGGCGTGCATTGCCTGTATGAACGGGCGCATGAACGGGATGCGTCTGCAGGCCGGCTGATTTTTTTACAGCGCGTATAATGGATGCTCGCAATTCACACCTATATAACGATATGCGCGCATCGCGCAATGTGGGTGCTGATATTCGTGGGCATGGTGCAGGGCGCGCTTCTGGCGGAGAGGGTGCTGAACCGGGTGGTGCTGCTGGTGCTGCCCACGGAGCGGTCCGAGACGAAGAAGCTCTCGGATCGCCTGGTCCTCAGCGCGTTTGCGGCGCAGATCTGGTCCACGGTCGCTACGCTGCTGAGCATGGCGTTGCTGCTCATGGACACGCTGGTGCGCAACGCGTTCCTCGTGGTCGGGGTGGCAGCGGTGATGGTTGCGCTCACTGTGCTGGCCGACAACAATGCGTTCATATACGTCATGATGTACAACGCGTACAACAACGGCTTGGGGTACATGGTGTATCTGCTGGTCATTGCTCCGATCGAGATCGCACACACGGTGTTCGGGGTCTTGCTGCCGATCTGGAACGGCGCATTGTGGCTGCTTGGCCGCATCGCCATTTACATTGTGTTTCCCGTGATCCAGGCCTCGCCCAACGAGATCCCGCTGCTGCTGGAGAACATCAGCCTGTTCGCGGCCTCGCTCGGCTTCAGCTTGTTCGCGCTGGTCGAGAACATCCTGGAGTGCGTCGTGTGGGACAACTCGATCGACGATAACGGGCAGATCCCCTTCGCCGAGCCCAGCATGCAGTGCATCGCCAACAGCAATCACATCACGCTGGACCTGATGACGCCGGGGCTGTACATGCGGAACAGCATGCGCTCGCTGGTGGCCGTGCTGGCAGGCAGCTGCTCGGTGGCGACGCCGCTGCTGGAGGTGCTGCTGTATCCGGCGCTCGACTACAACTTCTACAAGACGATCCACTGCAGCGTGCAAGCCGTGCTGCACGCGGTTGTGGCGCTGCCGATCATGACGTACCAGCGGTGCGAGTACGGCAAGACGCAGCACGGCGGGGGCTTCGGCGACACCGAGCGGGCGGTGATGTGCATGCCGGACTGGACCCCGATGGCGAACATCGTGTCGGCGGCGTTCCGGGCGCTGGGCCAGTTCCTGGACAACTGGCTCAACGTGGTCTTGATGGTGGTCGAGAAGAGCGTGGGGCTGGCCGTCGATGTGTGCAGCACGGCGCCGACGCTCGGGAGCGTCTGGAAGAGGGTGGGTGCTCTGTTTGGGGCAACGGCATCGCTGCGGATGGTGGGGCTGACATCCGTGATGTATGCGGTCACCGACGGCGACTCCACGGCCTACCACACGCTGGTGGACGGCACGCAGCTGCAGCTGGCGCTGAGCAACTGGCCGTTTCTCGTCGACACGCGGTACGGGATCGCAGCGGTGCAGTATGCCGAGGTGCTCGACACCGACGCCGGCGGCGGCGACTCCACGGGCATGTTCGGGTGCGCGTGCCTGGACTCTGCCAGCGGCATGGTGCTCTCGTGCGCCAGCATCCCGTACCAGGTCGTGGTGACCGACGGGTCCGAGGCGTACGCGCAGTCGACAGTGCATCCCATGGTGTTCGACGCGCCCTACGCGGCCAGCACGATGCGGTGCGCTGAGGTGCAGATCCAGGTGCTGTCGCTGCGCTTCTCGCGCCGTCGGTACTCGCAGAGCAGCGGGGGCGTCGAGCACTCGCTCAACGACCCGCACCAGAGCAACAGCGCCGCTCGCACGCTGCTCAGCAACACCGCCGACGCCGCTGTGTACATCCACCCCAAGTGCCAGGTCGCGGGGACGAGCACCGACGAGAAGTGCCTGAAGGACACGGCCGCCAACTGCTTCCCGTGGTGCATGGGCCTGCACATCGCTGGCCGCAAGAACCAGAAGATCGTGCTCTACAACCAGCGTGCGTGGGAGGAGAACGTGAACATGGCCCAGACCGACTGCGTGATCGGCGCCGACGACCGCGAGTGCGTGCTCACGGACCCGGACTCGCCTCGGCCGTCGACGAGCAGCATGGCCTTCAGCGTCAGGATCGACAGCGCCTGCGACTTCATGCTGAGCAGGTGTGCGCAGGACGACAACGCGGAAACATGGCGGCCGAGCTCTGCAGAGAGCCGAGAGACGGAGCAGGGCCCGAAGGCGAGCATCCGGCTGCAGCAGCAGCCGTTCGTGGCAGCTGGCGACGTCTTCCTCTACGAGAGCACGGACGCCGACGGCAGCAGGTGGCTCGTGGTGGCCCGGCTGCGCAGCTCGGGCAGCTCGGAGTTCTCGGTGCAGCAGGACCGCCTGTCCATGAACAGCAACGCAATGCGGCGCCGCGTGTACCACGACGAGGCGGCGTGCAACCTGGCCAGCAACGACGCCTGCTACCGCAACGCGGTGCGCAGCGACCAGGTGGTAATGCCGCGCGCGTTCTCGTACTGGTCGCGGAAGCACAACACGGTGGCGCTCTCCGAGTGGTCGGTGCACTGGGCGGACGAGCCCGAGCTCTCGGTGCTGAGCTGCGTGTGGGCCAAGTGTCTGCGCATCCCGAGCTTGTGCGTGGAGGTGAGCTCGAGCTTCGGCCGAGCTCGGGTGTGGACTATGCGGACGGTGCGTGCCACGCACACGATGGGCGTCGAGACCACGGAGGCGGCGCCCTCCGTCTCGTTCATGACCGTGCCGGACTTCATCTCGCCGACGACGGAGTGCCACGAGACGGTCAACGTCTTGGTGGTGGGGCTCGAGTACCTCAACAGCAACAACCTGCTGCTGACGACCAAGGCCACGTCGCCGTCGAACTTCTTCGAGGGCCTGGTCCTCGACGAGAGCCTGTGCCAGTACCGCTACTACTTCATCCACCCCAACCGTGCGGACTGCCTCGACGTCACAGACGGCTCCGACGCGGAGGCGGGGTCCGAGGCCGTCTACTCGTGCTGGCGCGAGGACAGCGTCGGCATGTTCGCGGACGAGACCGAGATCTACGACCAGGCCCCGGTGCGGACGTGTCCTGCCATGCAGCGCATGCCGCAGCTCGGCTCGATGGCCGCCGAGCTCGGGGTGGCAGCCGTGCTCGTGGTGCGGATGTTCGCGCACCTCGTCTGCGTGCTGCCGGCGGCCGCGAGCACCGCAGGGGGGGTCTACGAGGTCTTCTCGTCTCGCGAGCACCTCACGCACCACTCGGTGCTGGACACAGACGGCAGCCTGCTGCTGGACATCGACAGCATCGTGTTCGCCATGCAGATGCACTACCACCACCTGTGGGGCACGCTCGGCAAGATCAGCGACATGCTGCGGGGCAGGCCAGGGCACGACGTGCTCGAGGGCATGCTGCTGGGCACGAGCAAGGTGCTGGAGCATATGGAAGGCGTGGCTCCTCTCTCGGGGCCCGCCCTCGGCGTCTTCGCTGGCTTCACATCGTCCGCGGGTCCGCTCAAGCAGATCCTCGCAGAGTCGTCCATCCTGGCGACCACGAGCCCGGTGATGCGGCTCCCGCCGGCGATCGCCGCGATGAGACGCATGTTCCTGACGACGGCACGGTCTGGCATGATGATGGCGAAGCTGGCGAAGCGGCTGCTGTACAAGATGCTGCGGGCCAGGTTTGCGCTGGCGAGCCTCAGCTCGGCCCTCATCACCTCGACGCTCTACGAGTCGCAGGTCGAGATCCGGCACGGTTGGCTCGACAACGTGCGGGCGCAGTGCGACGGCCTCGCGCAGATCCTCAGCAGGACGAACCCCTGGGCGCGCCTTGTCAAGCACGCGTGCCTGCTCGGGCCCGACGGCGTCGACGGCTTCGTGCAGGTGCTGCTCACGTTGACGGTCGAGTACCCGATCATGCACTGCGTGTGCAAGCTGGGCGAGCGAGGCAACACGGTGGCCGTGGTGGAGGAGGTCTGTCTGCAGGGGGCGATACCCATCGCGTACTCTGCGTGGATGAAGGCCCAGCGGGGCCACGACGCAGACGGGCGGCAGAGTGTGTGCTTCCAGAGCATGGACGCCGCCAACCGCCAGCTGCAGGGCGCGTTCGACCCGTTTATGTCGCGCCTCTTCAAGCTCACGCAGGCGGCCGAGGCCAGCATCGACTACATGACGGTGGCGTACCAGCAGGACGCCGGCAACTGCGAGGACGTGTACGGCTCGGCGTATGTCATGACCATCATGCCAGACCCCGTCGACTACTTCATGCAGTGCATGCACACGTTCGACTGCAGGGCGCGCTGCCTGGACACACACACGGCCTTCGAGACGGCCCTCGCCGAGATCGCAGACCCGCCCGTCTTCAGGTACGACCAGCAGGTCACGGTAGAGAACCGGCTCTTCAGCCGGGAGGACGTCGAGAACAACCGGCACCTCCCCCCCTTTGTCGTGAAGCGCATCCAGCAGCTGCCCACAGACACGTGTGTCAACGTCGTGTGCAGGAACACCCGCAGTGCGCAGCACAGCCGGTGTCTCGCGGCGGTGGGCGTGGACACCGATAGCAAACTCGCGATGGCGTACTACTGCGTGCCGGCTGACATCTCACAGTTCATGTTCGCGCACGCCGACCTGCCGTTCGTGGACGGGCACACCACGTACGCGACGGTGCCGGGAGAGTTCCTGTCGGACGTGTTCCTGATCACCACCGACCGCGTCAAGACGGCGACACGCTACACCGAGGCCCTGCTCACGCTCAGCATGCGCAATGGCGTGTGGTCGTTGCATGTCCTCGAGTCCGGGCTGGCCTCGGCGCTGGCGATCTTCCAGACCCGGCCGTGGGACTCGGAGCAGTTCGACCGCAGCCTGCCGGCCACGCAGCAGCCGATGCACCGCATCGACAAGGTGTGGGTCATCAACAGCGACTCGTGCGCGTTTGTCTACGTCGGAGGCCAGCGCATGACGGCCACGGTGGCGCCGGCCTCCAGCATGTCAGCGTATGTTTACGACTCCGAGGTGGCGTGCACGGTGCTGCGGGTGCCGTTTGACGCCCTGGTCGTCGACGTCAACGCCATCCAACGCGCCGACTGCACGCACTACGTCGACGCAGTGCTGTCGCAGGCGCACACCAACGTGTGTGTGGCCGGCAGCGAGGGCCGGCAGACGTGCAGCACCATCCTCGCGATTCCACTGCAGAACGCCGGACACGTGCGTGTCAGCCGGTTCGACGCGCAGGCGCTGTTCGACAGTCCGCCCACGGACAGCGGCGAGAGCGCGCTGTGGCACACCGAAGAGAAGGTTGCCAAGACGCGACGCGGCCGGGGCATCGCCAACGCGCTGCAGATGGACGACCGCAGCCCGCTGTACCTGACGCAGGCCGGCGCGGCCGCCGAGAAGCGGCGGCACATGTCGAGCATAGCCTACAGCTCCATCGACGCCGTGCTCGTGTTCGTGACCGGCGACCCGCGCCAGTCGTGGATACAGACGGTGCAGCTCTCGCAGGTGGACGGGGAGTACGGGGGAGGCGTGCACGGGGGCACGCCGCTGAACCAGTCGCTGAGCATCTCCGTCCCCTGCTCCATCGACAACTGCGTGGGCTGCATGCCGAGCACGACGTCCAACTCGGAGAATCCGGGCTACGTGCAGCTGCAGGGCAAGTGCCTGGCCGCGCAGCAGTGCTCCATCGTCAGGTGTGTGGGCACGACGGTGAACATGCGCAAGCCGCTGTGCAACATGGGCAAGGTGCTCTCGAGTGCGCTGGACGTGTCTCGCGTGAGCTTTGGTGGCATGTGGCTCAGTCTGTCGCGCAGCATCATTGTGATTGTGGAGCTGAGCAAGGGCCGGCGCAAGCAGTACGAGCTGGACTGGCCGCAGGAGGCCTTCAACGCCGCGCTGTGCAACACGAAGGACGGGCTGGTGGAGACCATCGCCACCGTGACCTCCATCGCGGGGTTTGCCTCGTGGGTTGTGGACAGCGAGACCGGGCCCGACACTGGCGCAAGAAGCTCGAAAATCGACACCCGGTTCCACGCGCATTCCGTGCTGGTGCTGGCGTCGCTGACCAACTTCCTGGCTGCGCTCTTCATGGGCCCGCTGTACCTGCTGCTGGCGGCGGAGAAGACCATCACCTGCACCGGCAACGACATCATCCTTGCCCTCGACAACGCCGACCAGGATGGCGAGGCGCTCTTCGTCATTGGTTCGAAGGCCGGCAACGCGGCCACCTCTGCCGCAGTCGCGATGTGCATGTCCGAGCAGATGGGGCAGTCCATGCGCGACATCAGCACGCAGGCGAAGGGGGCCACCAACGAAGCAGTGACGGCGATCGAGCAGCTGCAGGACGCGATTACGATGATCCCCTTCGAGCCGTTCCAGCACGGGCTCGACGCGTTTTTCGCCTACTGGATCGGCGTCGTGACTGGGCTGCTCGACGTGCTGCAGACCTCCGACATCAGGCACTGCAAGCTGCCCGTCGTGGGCGGCTCGCACATGTGGCAGTGCGTGTGCGGCGACCGGCCGGCGCAGATCCCGGACAGCAACCGCAGATCCAAGGACAGCGCGTACTGGTGCCAGGGCCCGCTGCTGCTCAACACGCGCGGCGGCGAGGACATTCTGGTCTGGAACCCGTACTCGCTGCACGATCTGCTGCAGAAGCACGACTACGACGCGTACCTGGCCTGCCTGCACGACGACGGCACGAGCTGCGCCACGCCGAACGAGAGGGTCTTCGCCGAGCAGGGCGTCGAGATCATGCAGGTCATCAACCGCTGCCGCGCCAACTACCAGCAGAAGCAGTGGGACGAGGGCGCCATGATGCTGGGGCTCTTCACGCCCGAGGACTGGCAGAGGATCAGGTTCCTGGGTCCGGGCAACATCGCCGCAGCCGAGGGCATGCAGCGCCTGAAGATGCGCATGATGCAGATATCCAAATGGATCTCGCAGGCCCCTGCCGAGTCGCTGATCACCTGCTTCCGAAGCGCCCTCCTCGCGGGGGTGCAGTCGCCGGTCTGCATGCAGGAGCATTTGCGGGCGCAGGCCGAGGTGTGGTCGGGCACGGACGAGTATTTCGAGTACACGCACACAGACAAACAGATGTTCGTCGACGTGGACGCGTGCGAGTCCTTCACGGGAGACGTTGCGCAGGGCAGCAGGTACAGCAGCGTGGGCGCCGTGTGGCCTCTCTTCGTGTGGTCGGGGTCCAGCAGCAACAAGGACCCGGTGGCCAGCAGACACCTCGTGGTGGGAGGCTCGCTGGCGTCGCGCGTCAGCGACGCCGAGGCGCAGCTGAAGAAGATGTTCGACGACGAGATCGACCCGTTTTTCCGCCAGAACAGGCCCGTCGCCGACGGCATCTCCGTGTCGTCCTGGAGCATGGAGGGCGACGAGCTCCACCAGTTTGTGGACTGCGTGATGATGGGCCCGTACGCTGCTGCCAACATACACGCGACCTTCAGCATGTCGAACAGCGAGCCGTTCCCGGTCGAGCAGTACCACCGACACTCGCCGGCGTCGCGCGACTTCGCACCGACAATGGCGACGGGCGGGTCGGACTTCCGTCGGCGCATCATGGCCGGGGTGCAGCAGACGGTGGACGCAGAGGCGCAGGAGGCTGTGAGCCAGCAGGCCCGCTACGCCATGGATGCCGTCCGCAGCATGTTCAGCGACCCCGGCAACCTGCGCTGCCCGTGTGCCGGCGGAGGCGACAACAGCGTGTCGTGCTGCTTCGAGAGCAAGTGGACCGTCGCTGGCGAGATCACCTTTCCCGCCAAACACGTCCTCGACAAGGAATGGGACATGAGGGAGGGGATCGTGGCGAGTATCATGCAGAGCATCATAGACTCGAAGCTGCTCTCGAACACGGCGTGGACCGACACGAAGTTCAACGACAAGCCCGCCGCGCCAGTGTCGCAAGAGCAGGCCTTTGAGATGCACCGCATGTATTTGTTCGACCCCGAGAGGCCCGTCATGGAGTACTCGCAGGCCGAGATCCTGCCGGCAAGCAACAGCGGAGCGCTCTGGGACCAGTGCATGTCGCTGCTGTCGGCCGCGTTCTTCACGCTGCCCATCGTGGCCGGCAGCGACCCGCCGGTGGTCGACGCCGACATGCGGTACGACCCGACCCAGCCCACAGAGACGTACCTCCACGGCATGGAGGCCGGGGTGCGCGAGACGCTGCGCCGAGCGCGGCGCGAGTCGCCTGTGTACTGGACGCACGTGCACCGGTACATGCCCAGCAACAGCATGTGGTGCGAGGAGCGCGGCGACCCGGCGCCGGTGGGCCGCAGCTCCGCGGAGCTGCTTGCGGCGCGCTCGTTCACGCAGCCGGCCTGGATGGGCGTCTCCTTCGACAGCGACATCCTGCACAAGCCCGGTCTTGCCGAGGTGGCCTCCGTCGCGAGCCTCGGCGTGCGATGCTTCTGCGGCTGGGAGGGCGTCAGGTCTGCGGGGCTCGCGTGCTCCATCCACCCCGGGGTCAACTGTGCGGCGGTGCTGCTGCAGATTCCGGAGCACGACCAGGCGACCAGGACCGCGTGGGAGTACATATGCGCGCGACGCGAGTACGCCACGCGCGACGCGCTCTTCGTGGTGATGCAGGCGATGAACTACGCGGCCGCCCCGACCCCCGATTGCGTCGACATGCAGGCGAGCACGGTGTGGGGGCTGATGGACCGCGACCAGCAGCATCGGTGGTGGGAGGGCCAGGCAGCCGATCTCGACCTGCAGGAGCTCTCGACCCTCGGGCCTGCGGGTCTGCGTGTCGGGCTGCTCGGAAACGGGCCGAGCTCGCTGCACAAGCACGTCGAGAAGCAGCAGCTCCGACTCAACACCAGCCAGTCTGTCAACTACAAGTTGCGGCACACGATCGCGCAGCCGTACTGCGAGGACAGCAAGAGTGCGTACCTGGCGCACGGCCTCCGAGAGTACTTCCAGGACGTCCTCTTTCCCATGGCGCACTCCGTGCACGAGTCGCCTGTGGCGGCGTACTGCTCCACGTGGGCCATCGAGGTGGCGATCCTCGACGCCTTCGTGGCCATGCAGGCGAGCAGCGAGCTGCAAGAGCAGCAGCGGCAGACGGCGCAGACGTGGCGAGAGCGCTGCAGCGTGCAGCTGCAGCAGATCGGCATCTGCCAGCTGCGGGGCGTCTACGACATGGCCCCGCTCGACGGCCGCGCCACCGACAGCGCGCACTGCGCTTTCAGCACGGCGGGCGCCGCCCAGCAGTGCGTGGATCTGTTCTACGTGACGCCCAACTGTCTCGTCATGTGCGACGGCAGCTTCCACGACCCGTGCGTCAACAGCCAGGGAGACTGCTCCGGGGTGACCTTCGCCAAGATTCAAGCCCCCGTCGCATTCGACGCGAGGGTGTACGCAACAAACAACGACGTCAGGCTCTTCAGCATGCACTGGCCGTCGGCGATAGCGCTGCGCGAGGCCCGCAACGCCAGCGACCAGCTGGCCCTGCAGCAGGCCCTCGAGACTGTCGCGGGGCGCAGCGGCTTCCACGCGCCAGAACTGCACGCGACGGTGCGACAGATCCTGCTGGCACGCGAAGCCGAGACGCAGGGCAGCGAGGGCCATGCGCCCGAGGCCTTCTGCGACGACCTGCTCGACTACTCCGACGCCGACGCGCAGCACCCCGTGGGCTACCACCCCACCTGCGCGTGCGGTCGCAACGATACGTACACGCGCGGCTTCGACACCTGGATGTCGACAGACGAGGTCGGCGTGACGCAGCTGGACGGCACGCGCCTGCGGAACATGACGGAGTTCTCGAGCCTGCTGGGCCACTCGCACGTGCTGTGCGACGGGGCTGTCTACGGGCAGCCGGCGCGCTCGCTGAACCCGTACTTCCTGGAGAGCCGGTGGGACGCCAACGCCAAGGCCGACCCCTTCGTGCCTGTGCTCGGGACATGGCACACCGCCACCATGCAGCAGTTGGGGACCAACGACCGCAAGCATGCGTTCGACACGCCGCTTGTGTCGTCCGCCGGGGATGGCTTCAGGCATTCGCTGGGCCTCGTGCGAGACTGGCCCCGACGGCCTGCGGGGCCGTACATCCCGGACGGAGACCCCTGGCCGCTGTGGGACGCGGCGGCGTCGTCTGTGTACGGCACCGACGCGCAGGCGTACGACGCAGGGTGCCACATGCCGGCGCAGCTGACGTGTGTGTCCGACGCCGAGTGCGTGGCGCTGGCTGGAGAGCCCCTCGTGTGTCAGAAGAATGCCGACAACGTTGGCGTTTGCGGCGTGAGACTGTCGGAAACGCGTGCCACGTGCTTTGCGCACCACCACTGCAGCGGGCAGGACATGATGTGCTCCGGAGCGGGCCTGTGCGAGCAGGCCCAGGTCAGCGTGCGCAATCGCCTGGGCAGTGACGTGTACGTGCAGCTCTTTGCGAAGACGTGCACTACAGACACGTACGGGCTGTCCGAATTTCAAGGCGTCAGCGACTTCGCTTCCTCGAACGGCATGTGTGGGGCCAAGAATCGATGGCAGTATCTCGACACGGTGCGGGGCACGCAGTTCGACAGTGTGCTGGGCCGGGGGACGGCCGCGAATATCAGGTCCGTCGACGCGCAAAGCAGCCGCTTCTTTGCCGAGACTGAGGCACGGTCGCTGTGGTCGGAAGGGGTGTTGCGGCCAGCGCCGCATGCGTGCGACAAGACGTACCAGCACACCGACCACGGCATATGTACCCGCAAAGAGCAGAGCGAAGTGCTGCAGGTCGTGGACTACGGCAGCGGCGGGCAGGTCGCAGACGCTGGTGAGGATGCGCACATGTGGGCGATGGGCACGTGGGAGAAAAAGAACGGGGGAGTGCGAGTTCGGTTCTGCGACATCGAGCCCAACAGTGGGTTGACAGGCTTCCTGAGCCCGTACAAGTACCACCCGGGCGACGGCTACGCCGCGCAGGACACGCTGCTGCATGTGCCCGACACCATCCTGCCGTGTTCGAAGTTCGACACGTGCCCTGGCATCCATTTTGTGGTGGACGCTGTCGTCGTCGCCCGCAGGGTCGTGGTGGTGGTCAGCGTCACGAAAGACACCCGGACGTACACGAACGTGGACAGCGATCGCTGCTTCGGTATGGGATACCGCATACAGAACAAGCAGGCGCTGGGCAGCAGCACGGTCGAATACTCTGAATTGTGCGTGGTTGACCGATTCGTGGTGCCGCTGATCTCTGCCGTCTTCAACGACCCGGGCGAAGCAATGCCGATGGACACGACGTGCAGGCCCGGCAATCCCGTATTCTGCGTCGAGAGTCTGAACGCCAAGTTCGACTACCTGCGGGACGAGGGCCGGTGTCCGCATGCGTTTGGCAGACGCAGCCAAAGCACCACGGACACCCGCCTGGCCTTCGACATCTTCGTGAAACACTTCGAAGAGACCACGCGCCACTACATCCACAGTGAGGCCGAATCAGTGCTTGCGTACGTGAATAGCTTGTTGCCGTGGCTCTTCGGCATCGACAAGAAGCTGGCCGCGTATCGCGGCTTCTCGGTGATAACTGAGTACCAGTCGTATGTGAGCTGTGCAAGCTACCTCGTGGACCGCATGACGGCAATCAGTGCCGCCGCGGCGATCAGCGGCGCTGATTACGAGATGACGTACGACGTGGACATCGGCAGGCAGGTCGCGCCCGGACGATCGCTGTACATGTTCCAGCAACGAGCAGCAATCTACATCCCTTTCCGCTGGTTTTGGCAGTGTGTACTGATGGACGGACCAGCAAGAGGGGCACGAGCTGACTGGTACACCGTCATGACAGACTCCACATACGACATTAGCGAAATCCCGTGCACCAACTACGAGGAGTCAACTCGTCCCGGAAGCGAGAAGATCCCGCTGAAGGAGCTGCTGCAGACGTCCCGATTCATATTCGAAACCAGACAAAGTGTCATACTGCCCGACAGTTTCCTTGAACAGGACGTGGTGCACCTGGTCCAAGAAGCTTTGCTGCAATTCAAGCTGGGCAGCGTGCCCAACGTCGACACCGTGAGGCTGAAGACGTCCAGCAACCTGCAACCGAGCATGGAGAGCGAAGTCTTTGTCTTCCCAAAATACGACGCAGGACTGTCGTCGTGGGAGAAGATCAGCACAGCCGTGACCGTGGGCTTGATGAACAAAGACTCAGAGACAGTACAACAAGACATCGTATCCTTCCTGAGCGGCGGCAGCCTCAGAGGCAGCGTGGCCGACATGGTGACAAATAACGTGTTGTCTATGCGCTCGTTTACAGACACGTTGGTGGAACGCGATGCCATCAACGTTCCCCGATATTATTTCACCAAGCTCCGTGATGACCTCATCGTACCCCCCGGCAATGCCGAGTACAGGATACAGCAGGCAGCAAGCGACTACGTCATCACATCACACTACGGCGACGACACACTCGAGTACGCCAGGGGGGCGATGGACGGCTTGACGCTCACGCACAAGGAATTTGCCATGAGGTGGAGCAGCGCGGAGACGTACCCGGATCTCCGCCTGTCCGAGTCCAATATCGACGACGACTATCTGCAGGGCCGCACCAGCTTCACGCGTGAGCAGGTGAGCTACATGGTCCTGCGGCATCTCAAGGCCCTGCTGCCGGTGTATACCTACATGTCGGCCGAGAACTACCGCAAGACCAGCAACCTGCACGTTGAAAGCGAGATGCGATCGTTGGCAGCAGCAGCACCAGACGACGCCGCATTCATCGACATAGGCCCGTACAAGCGATACAACGTGGAGATGAGCCACAAATCGTACGAGTGCTCCGAGTTTGGCGTGATCATGTACGACTCCGAAACCAACAACGCGTTCCAAGAACTTCGTGCGTGTCATCGTGCGCTGCAGCAGAAGGTTGGATGGGTGCTTGCGGCGGACAAGCACCTGAAATTCAGCGTGTCGACCGACGTGCTGATGCGCGGCTTCTACCCGGCGTTCACGCAACGCGTCGCCAGGGTCAACGGCGAGTTTGTGACGAACATGACCTCGGGGAGCTGGTCGAACAGTGCGTGGCGTGGCAGCAATGCCGATTCCAAGTGCTTTGCGAGGGACGGGGACCTCGAGGTGCTGAACCCCTTCCTGCCCGGAGCGTACGACGAGGGCATCGGCTGCGAAACGCAGCGGGTGGACGGGGACCTGTGGAGCGTCAAAGGCACCTGCAACACGGATTGTGCCGAGTCCTGGAGGGACCTCGTGCAAACCCAATTCGCGAGCTACTGTTCGACTCACGACAGAGAGGTGGTGTACCGACGGGACGTGCAGACGCACCCGTCGTACACTGGCGTGTGCTCCATGCAGTTCGCCGGGCCCGAGCTGTGCCCCCGACACCACGGCAGCATCGGCGGGAATCGCGGCGAGAGGGTCCGGAGCCTGCACGACGACACGGTGGATGCCAGCATCGCAGAGTACGGCCTGTGGCACGCCAGCAACGCCGTGATGCGGGGGGGCAACGTGGACTTCTCAGAGCGCAGGGCGACGTCGAGCCTCAGGATGCTGGCCTCCGACATCGGGGGCCACGCTGTGACGTTCGACGTGACGCCGCTGGGACAGCTCAAGGTGGCGTACGTGCACATGCACCGCATGCCCGCGCAGAGCTTCCAGACGCCCAACAGAATGGCGCACGAGTGGATGGGCAGCATCGAGGAGACCTGGAAGCGCAGCAACTCGCTGTACCACGAGTCGCAGTGGCGGGTGAGCGAGCAGACCGCACACGCCGCCTGGACCTGCCCGCTGCAGCGCCTGGCAGCACACTACAGCCGTGACAGGGAGTACGCAATGCGCTACCCGAGCGCCAAGCGCAACGCCGTGCGGTTCCGACACATCACGACGGCCGCGCTTGGACAGAGTGCGCCACACTACTCTGCACACCCCACAGTGCACGGCATCTATGCCGTGAAGGTGCTGCGGCCGGGGCGCTTCATGTCGGAGTTCCTGGTGTGCACCTCTGCGGACATAGACGCCGACTGCTCGGCCGCCCGAGACTACGCTCTGCGGGCGACGCTGCAGCAGCTGCGCAGCGCGCTGTGGCAGACGGTGAAGTACGTGCCCGGGGCGGCCGGCCCGTGTCTGGAAGCGCTCGACTGGCCCGTGCAGCACGCGGCCCTGGTGGACGCGGACAGCTACGCCGGCTCGCAATCCGCAGAGGCGTCGTGCAACGTGTACGACCGGCTGCCAGACTTCCAGCTGCGCCTGTCGCAGGGTGCGGCGGGCGTGCCCTCCGCGCACCTGACGTCGGCGCAGGGCGTGTGTCGGATGGGGCGGCTGAGACGCATCGGCCCCTCCAGTCTGCTGCCGGCACACACCATACAGCACTGCTCGCAGTCCGAGTCGGAGCTGCGGTGTGTGGTGCGACAGGACAACGCCCGCCGGCAGAACACCACGTTCGCAGCGAGTCGGCCGACGCCGCGCGCTCGGCGGCAGGTGCACAAGAGGGACAGGCGCTGCGGGACGTGCGACAGTCATGTCGGCGCGAAATTTGTGCGCCGTGATGGCAGCAGCGAAACACTCACGCCCACGCGGCACCTGATGAGCGTGGGCGTGCCGGTGCAGCTCAGCACGGCGCGGGTCATAGCAGGGCACATTCGGCATGCAGTGTGCGGCACGCTGGCGAGCTGCCCGCAGCTGGAGGCGCTGCTGTCGTTCGGACCCGAGACGTGGGAGAAGAGTGGGTTCCTGCGTAGCATGCTCAATGTCAGCTTCGCTGACCACGTCGCCGCCCCCGACGACTCAGCGTTGTGGGAGCGGCCCTGGGTGTGGTGCAACGGCAGCAGCTGCCAGGGCAGCATCGCCAAGGACACGTGGCTGCAACCGAAGACGCGAGAGCAGGTGTGTGCGGCGAGCGTCACCGCCAGCGTCGCCAGCAGCAAGCTGCCGGTGCACTTCTGTCTCATCGACGCTGGGACTGCAGAGACATGCCGCCGAGTGCTGGAATGGCAAAGCAGCGCCAGCTCCATCATCTGCCGCGCGCTGGGCTTTCCGCAGTGCCAGGAGGATGCCCACTACTACGCACCCACCACTTACTCCAGCAGCAACGGCGAGTTCGTGCACGACACGGTGCAGGCATTCTACGACGGCATAGACGCCGACGCGTGTGCAGTGGACCTGACGGACACGCAGCGGGAGCAGATGGCGTCCAACGAGCGGACGATGCAGAAGTGCGCGAGCCAGAGTCTGGTGCCGCTGAGGCTGGCGCTGCAGATCGTGCGGACCATCAAGACTATCATAATCGAACTGCTGTACTACGCGGTGCAGGCCGTCCTGCAGCTGGCGTGGATGATAGTGGGCATGCTCACGATGAACACTGACGTCATAGAACGCGCGGGCGACAAGCTGCTCATGTACGTGGGTCTGTACATCGAGAAAATCGCCGCGATCATGGCACAGCTCGCGCGCATGATATTCAAGGTGGTCTTCGGCAGGGGCATACCCAAGCAGATCACCGCCATGGTCAAGTTCCTGTGCCAGTTCATGAACATGGTCAACAGGTACATCATCGGCACCTCCAAGACAAACGGCGTGCTCTGTTTCCTCACGAACGCGCAGGCCGAGATCGCGTTTTTGATCGCCGATGTCCTGAAACATCTCATGGACATAAGCATCCTCGGCGCAAAGCCCTTTGAGGCAATTCTGAAGGTGCCCTACTCGATCGTCATGTTTCTGGGCAAGATGCTGGCGAACATGCTAGCGTGCAGCGAAGACGCCATCAAGGACTGCAACTTCGACGACACCGAGGAGGACAACGCGTCGCCCGGCGCGCTGCCCACGTCCACGCGCTGCTTCTCCACGTATGCGACGTTCTACGGCGACGCCAACCCGCTCTCGTGCACGGCAGCGGACACGTGCGACACCTCGCTCGTGGACCGCACCCTCAGGGTGTGCGGCTCGTGCCAGCAGGCAGCGTCAGGCATTCCCACCACCCGCTTCGCGTGCAGTCCCATCACCAAGCAGTGCACCTGCAACGTGCCGGTGCTCGGCACGACGCAGTGCAGCGCCAACGCCGACTGCTACGACGACCAGGCGTGCCGATGGATCGACGGCGACTTCGTGCGGACCTTTGGATCCATCCCGTGCTCCGACGCCGGAGCCAACAGCCGGATGTGTTTCCTCGAGGAGGGCCGGGCCACGGCCTACTGCGCCGTCGCCATCCACTCGGTCGAATTCGCCACGTGCACCGACGAGCAGCTCGGCCAAACAGTGCAGCTCCCTGTCGACGCCATGTGTCTGCACACCCGCGACACCGGCTTCGCACGCAGCAACGCCTTCGTCCTGAGCTACGACGAGCTCATGACGGTCCCCTGCAACGACGTGGTGGCTGCCAACGCCTTCTGCGTGTCGCTGCGAGACGGCGCAGCGGCGAACTACATCGTCGCGAGCTCGATCGCGGGCGTCAGGACGCGCCGCCTGCTCGCGCACAGCGAGCTCGCCGGCAACATCACGCGCTCGGCACTGTGCAGAGACGCCCTCGACGGCGACTCGCTCCCCGCCACTCGCCGGGCGTGTGCGGCCGCCTACGAATACAGCAGCGGCACCGTGCGGCTGCTGGGCATGCGCGACGTGCTGCCAGAGTGCATGTTCTGCAGCGTGGACGACTTCATGCACGCCGTGCTCGAGAACCCGCTGCTCATCCCGGTGCTGGGCGCCCACCCCGTGCGCCTGGCACACATTGTGGGCAGACACACCCCGCTGCACCACGTCATGAAGGCGCTCGCCGCCCTGCGCACGACCGTGCGCTTGCTCTCCATGGACGTGCAGCCGAACCGCACGAGCAAGCTCCTCGTCGACCTGGCCGCGTTCCTCGACAACCGCACCGCCTCGCGCAGCCTGCTTTCGCTCGCCGAGAGCCAGCCGGTATCGTCGCTCTCCGACTTCTTCGCGGCGCAGGGCGCCTCCTTCGCGGCGAAGTTCGACGAGATGAAGCGCGTGCAGCGCGCCTATGCCCAGACGCTGTCGTCGCTGCTCAGGTACGAGCCCGACAGCACGTACGCGAGCAGCCTCTGGGACGACTCCGTCGTGCGTCCCGGAAGGCCCACGGCCGACGTGTGCACGCCGCTGATAGACTTTGTGCGGCTCGTCAAGGAGGCCTCGGCCAGCACGAAGGCCTACTACACGCAGCCGCCACCGGCCGTGCCGCACCACGGCATCGACAAGGCGTGGCCGTCGTTCCGGCGCCACAGCGAGTATACACCGGAGCAGCCACAGTGGGACCCCTCCCTCGACGCGGTGACCGCCACAGCAGTGTGGTGCGTGAGGGCGGGCATGGCAGCGCTGCGCATCGACACCGCCAACACGCAAGGCTTCTTTGCGTCGATGATAGACCTGCTGCAGAACGCAGTCAAGTGCGACCTGCGGCAAGTCCAGACGTGCTCGGCATGGACGGTGCGCCTCTTTGACGGCGTCTTCGTCGTGACGTGCTACGCCCTGTGCGCCTACTTTGTCATGTCGGCGTTCGGGTTCTCGCTCGTCGCCATCATGCTGTTGCCCACGGTGCCTCTCGCTGCCATGTACGTGTGCTACGGCTACTCTCCGGCCTGTCTGCCGCTCGTCCCGACGTGCTTCCTGCTCGACCTCTACACGTCGCTGGAGCTGTTCTTTCCGCGCCGCCTCTACGTGCCCTACGCGCTGTTCAGGAAGGGCGTCAGTGCCGAGGGCATAGGCGCGTGCGAGGCGCTCCTGACCATGAACTGTCTCACCTCCTGCTCGCTGCCTCCCTTCGAGTATCAGGACTGGAAGTGGGTCCTCGCCTGGGCCGCCGCAGAGGTGGGCCCGGGCCTCTCCAAGCCCGTGGAGGCGCTGCTGCTCGCGTCCGGCTTCGCAGACGACCTCCCGGTCAAAATCATGCAGAAGCGGAACGTCTTTGCGATGGCAGACGATGCGACGGTGTACGCCAACCGCATCTGCGCCTTCGTCAGCCTCTACAAGATCATTCCGCTTCTGTTCATTTCTTTCCTAGTACTGGTCACCCTGTTTGCGCTTTCTCGCCTCATGTTATCCGTCCTGTTTGCTCTCATGGTTCTCCTCGTCTCTGTCTTTGTTTCGGTTTTTACGCAGTAGGACGCACAAACGGATGGGGGTGTGTTTCATTGTTTTTTTATTAGACTTCCGCACGCCTTCGAACCGGACACTACACCACCACACCAGCCTGCAACCCACCCACAACACCAGCGCACCAGCCTGCAACCCACCCACAACACCACCACGACCAGCCTAAGTGCGACTCTTGGCATAAGCACCACCCAGCGGACTGGGCTTCTTGGCTGAAGCACCACCTGTCTTATTGTGTTTCTTGGTACGGCGCGCCTTCTGCCTCGCCTGTCTCTCGGCGAGGGACAGGTCGTCTTCCGAATCGCGATCATCACTCACTGCTGAATCGACGTCCGAGCACACGCTCATGTCATCATTGCTCTCGGCAGAAGACGTCGCAGAGCAAAACGAATCGTCCGAGACCTCCTCTGGCACGTACTTTCCCAAGGCTTTCAAGTTTGCATCGTCGGTAACTTGTCTGATTTTGATGGGTCCTGGAGGCCCGCGACCTGCCTGTTTAGTCAGGGCTAAGTAATACCAGAAATCCACGACGGCATCCGGTTTCTGTGGGTCATAGTCGTTTCTGATCTTGTCGATACACTGCTCCTCACGCATGATTGCTTTCAATTTCCTGGCAGTCGCCAACATACTAAGTGTGGATCCGTTGTGTAAAGACCAGAAAGATGCCATGTCTCGCACCACTGCCGTGATGTTGAAAGGCCACAATCGAATCTCTGAGCCGTCAGGAAGACTGTCTCCCAGATGGCCTTCGCTCTTACCCGCAACGAGCTTTCTTTTCCACTTATTTGATGTGTCGCCGTAATATGAAGGGTGAAATGAGACGATGTCCCGGTACAAACATGTTTTGCAATCCTCTACACGTCCCCGAAAGTTAAGTGTAATGCACGTCATATCTCCAACCGCTGAGGTGTTTCTTGTTCGGTGCACATCATACCTTGGATTTTGCCATTCTAAACGAATGTGCTCAGGCGCCTTCCTTTGTCGAGATTTGAGGAGAAGGATATTTGTTTGCTTTTCAGACCCTATGATGTTGTCCGGGCACACGTCCGACCCGCCAATCTTTCTATTCTTCACAAGCGCCTCATCGTCATGCCTTTTGAACATACGGTCGTCTTCATCCGCAGATGAACACACATCGCTCGATTCTTCGCTGTCACCTTCACCGGTGTCCAACACCTTGGACCTGGGGACGGCAATGTCACGCTTACGCACGACAGCCGCCTTATGCGCTTTGTTCTGCTTTATTTTTTCGGCCCTCTCTTCATGCCTGAGCAACTTCTGGCGGAGACGCTCAACAAGTTTCTCCTTGGCCTGCACTCGCTGCCGATGCCGTGCCACTTTGATACCCCCGACCACGTGCCAAGGCTTCCATCTCGGTGCCGGTGTGCTTGTGAGCGGGCCGCGGTTTGCCGTATGTCTGTATGTCTTGATCAGAGCTCGGTTGCGCTGACCCACACACGCGGCTGTCCAAATCCTGAACAGGCGGCGGTATTTCACTAATTTTCTGGGTGACATGGGCATCTCTACTACTAGCTGAGCCTGTGCGTTCGGCGTCTTTAATAGTGGTCGAACGGGTTTTGCGACACAAGTCACATTAAAGAAAAGACGTGTGATCGAGAATGTGTACAGTCTCGCTGGTGAGCATAGACATGCGGTATGAGGTGCAAGCGCAGCTGTCGCAGGAGACATGCCATTGCCACATCATGCACGAGGACACTCTCACGTCAGAGGTACCCGGCCTGCCGCGGTCGTGGCCCACTGCGGGCGCACTGTGCCACAGCATAAAACTGCCGTGCGGACACACCTTCCACCCGACGGCGCTCGCCCTGCACTTTCTCTTCCGGGACATGCGCTGCCCCGTGTGCCGTGCGGGGCACGGCGGCGCGATGGACATTGCCAGTGTGCCTGCGTGCATGCGCGACGCCTTCCGCGCCAAGCTGCAGGCCATGTGCCCGGCACAGGACGCCTCGCCGCCACAGGCGCTGCTATATGCAATCACAAGGGACGACATCGAGCGCTTGTTGCTGATGACTGTCGAGATTGCCAGAGTGCAGCGCCCCGACGACTTCCGGGTGCTGGCTCGCACGCGCCTGCACAGGGCCTCGCCAGGGCACGTGTCAGGCTACAACCGGTACGAGACACAGCGCAGCTTCAGACGCCTTCTGGACACCTACCTCGGCACGGCCATTCACCACAGCGATCTCAGCATGCGCTTCTCTGTCACTCACCCTCTGTTCCCGCACGCCATGCACAGCGTCCCCGTCGTGCTGGCCAGCATCACCCCGCACGCTTGTATCAGCGTGATGGCGCCGGGCAGCACACAGGACATAGCGCGCTTGCGACGCGCAGCACGCCCGCCGGCGTCGCACTCGTTCGACATCGAGATCGACACCGGCGCCGTCGTTGAGGTGTGTGTGGTCAACATGCACGAGACGCTGCTGCACTACGCGCACGGGGGGGGGTGACAGCGACAGCACAACGTGTTTGTCTTTTTTCTTTATTGAATAGACGAATTACGAAGCTATCCACTCCTCGAACCACGGAATATGGACGGCCATTGCCAGCACAATCGTTTCGTAGACCCCGGAGTTCATGACGCAGCCGCGGAAGAACATGCTGTACACGACGTACGTCCAGGCGTGTCTCATGTCACTGTCATAGTGCACTGTCACGGCGAAACGGCATGCTGTGACGGTCGCAGCAACAACGTATGCGGTCAGGCTCAATTTGTTACAATATTTCACGGGGTGGATGCCAGGGACCGCAATCTTGTACTTCCTGTCAATATGCCTACACGCACCGAAACACATCCCGACTACAAACAAATTCACGCCAAACTCTACTTCCGATTTCAAGCGGCCACCGAGCGCGAGGCTGAACAGGCACACCAGCACGCGCACGCATGCATCCAGGCCAACGTGAACCCCCAGAAAAGCCGTCCACATCATCGAGATATAGTTCATGGAAAAATACACGTCATACGCGATGTCTAGGCTCACCTGACTTGAAACAAGCGCATAGCAGCCTTGGCTAACGGCACACGCCACACTGTAGCCAATACATTTGGCCCAGTCACGTGCAACCGCCATGATACCACCCAACGTCAACATGATATTCACACCCGAATGCACCTTCGGCGCAACGCTATTCAGTCCGGACCGCAACGCGGCAATCACCACCACGCCTGCTGGCAGACATATCGCCACACCCACACCGTTGAGCACCAATCTATACATGACCCACGCGTCGCCGAATACCACCTGGTACATCACGAGCAACACGTTCACAGATGCGACTATCCGTCTGGCGCACACCTGCGACATGGTAACGTTCGCCGGCGCCTGGCCCTTCGTGTAATAATCATGGTGCCACCGCCCAGAGAGCGTCTTGAACATCGTGTCAGCGGACATGTCACAGAACAAAGCTACGCCCGTATCTCCGCTCATGTTGAAAATTACGAAACAGTAAAACCCTAGCACGCATACAACCACAGTGGCGGAGGGATGTATCAACCAGTACGACAGATTTTCTTGCTGTCTCAACCAGACATCAACTCCCACGGGAACGGCAACGAAATCGGCGCAGAAACTGGACAGCATAGACGTCCCAAACATTGATGTGACCCAACTAACTAACATTGCGATGCCCTCCTTCTGCTGATCTTCCGAGCCTGACTTCGCTGCTGTCTTTTTGGACCCTCCCTGCATGTCTGGCACGCCGAAAATTGCAGCCATCTTCGTCAGAAACGAAAATGCTGCCGTTGCAAACGGATGAATCATAACAGAAACCACGTTGCAGACATGTATGGCACTGGGCACCTTGCTGTTCACAAGAACGCAAATGTTGCCAACTCCATGCTTGTCGTCGACGCACATAGAGCCTCGTGCCGACCATTTCAAGTACGAGAGCTTCTCAGCATCCGTCTTGGTCGCGAAATTACTTTGCCATAATGCGATCGTGTGCGGCTCCAGCACGCCTGCGTTGATGAGATATTCGCCACTCCTGAACGACACCCCCGAAAAATTCTTCCACATAACTCCGTTCCTGTGTACCTCTGGCTGGAGATGCCACCCCTCGGTGTAATACGTGGGGCTGAATACATACAGATTGACGTCGTTCTTGGCATACAGGACATTCGCATGGTCCTGTGTGGATGCGTACTCACTGATCCCTTCGGTCGATGTGCCCATCGTGTAGTGCATGTCGAACAGGGCACTGTAAGCGAACAACGTGGCCATAGCAATGACCACGGCGAAACATATCGACATAACACTCGGGGGGATAATCAGAGTGCCCTTACAGACACCCGCTGAGGCAGTGGAATTCGGCACACCCCGGCTGCTAGATGCAGAGGCTACCACAGGCAAAATCAACAAATTTTTCAGATCAGACACTGCGACGCTTTCACATTTGTCATAATGGGGTCCTTCAGCGGGATACGCAGTACGGACCGCTTGCGCCCAATCCGACGCCTCCTTCTTGCTAAATCTCATATTTCCCGGCCGCAATCCAATTTTCGCCATGAAAGCCGTGTGCGCGAGTTTGGCATTCATTGCCCCGCGTGTAATCAGCTGCAATATAATAGGCGCGGGGACAGTGAGGAGAGTTGGCGATCTTGTTATTGTAGCTACAATTTTCGAATATACATCATCAGGCATTGCTGTGATGTCAGGTACAAACACCTCACCGACAGCGTTCTTACAGAACACAGAAGGATGTTTCACTTGATGAGACGCTGTATTAGGCTTATTTGCTGAATCAAATGTGACGGATGATACGTGTGTGTATGTTGCTTCGACATTCGACCCAGACGCGGCGTCTACTAGACGCCATGCGGTTGCCATTATACAATGACGGTGCTCGTTCGAATGGTGTCTCTTTTATATCAGACACTATGCTGTATCCTCGTCACTCGAAGAAGATTCGTCAGAATCATCGTATAAATTGTTAACGGGATCCGATAACGGTGGTAAAACGGGGTGTATATCTCCATACATCAGGTTATTTTTCCTGAAACTGAAGTACAGTTCGAATAAAATATAGCTATCTTTTTTTTTATACTCTAATAGCAGTTGGTGTATTTTTGATCTAGCAGTCTCGAAATTCTTCTTAGCATCGTCAACAGGCACAACAGCCTTGATTAATTGCGTTAATTTATTTTTTTGAGTTTTCGAAGCGGTTGCTCCACCCAACACATCTACTATTTTTGGGATATCCATTATTTTCTTTGACGATGATGGCGTGAGTTTGTTGAATTGTATAACTTCATTGGCGTAACTTTGTGCTATAATATGCCATGCCACCATATCGACTTTGACATTACTAGAAATTGTTTGCAATGCCTTTCGAATTGTCTCAATTTCTGTAAATGTAGTGCTGACCCCGGGTGTATTATATTGAAACAAGTGTCCCATTATTGTGTACATCATCCGCTTGGGAAATTGTGGCAATGTCTTCTCTTCCAGACTGATTGTATACAACTCTGCCCTGTGATCTGATGTCATGTATCTTTCTAAATCTGTGTGATTATTCAGGGCCTCAGTTGTGCCCATGGCAGGCGGTTGCACCATCACGTATATGAACTGTGACAATCGTGTATAGCCTAGTTGGAATTCCACACACCACTGTTTCAATTTTTGCTTATCTACGTTCGCCTCCATTTTTTCAACTGCTTTAAAATCGTCACTGTCGTTATCTGTGTATACATCTTCGCCACTGGAACTTATCTTATATCCAAGGTATTGCACGTGTCTACCTCGCGTATCACCATTGATATTATTCGACGGAGCTTGTTCTGTCAACACTGTGACAAGGGTGGTGTAACCAAAAATTTCTAGCATCCTACGTATCCACACATCTCGGTCTGCGTACTTTACATCAGATGCCGCATCCACGACCAAACTTGCATCAGACTCAAGTGGCCATGCCCGGGCCAGTTCATACATCCCGTCAGACATGAAGTACACAGCATGCAGTATCAGATAGTCCAAAACTGCAACAACCTTATCATTTACATATTCACTTTTCCATTTTGTCACACTAGGCCCGTCAGGTCCATGCGCGGCGGCTATTGTTCTGTCGATTAAATTTCGCATCATGTCACGGGCTAGGCTGTATGTCACCACACATACGGCTTTCTCGGAAGGGGGAATAGGTGCGGAGATGTTGAGGACGTGCATGGCGTTAGTGGCTGCCCGTGGCGCCCCCACGATTCTCTGGAACATCAACCTCATCTCCGACTGTGTGCCTACAGGCAGGCTTTTGAAAATACGACCATGAAATTCGTCGGAGTCGAGCAGAGACTGGTGTGTCCTGGCAAGTTGTTCCAGCGCGAGATAGTTCGTCACGCCGACGAGTCGTAGATACAGACCAGCATCCCGAATGTGGTCGAAGCCCTCGGATCTCATGTACACATCCACAGTATTGTCGAGCACTGGTAGAGTAATTCTCAACGAGCTGCGCAGCCGTGCCGATAGACTCGAGGGCGACTGCTCGGACCTGTCGGGTGTCATTGACATGGTAGCCCGTGTAGTGCTCAGCAGTCTACTGGTACTCGCGTTCAACGCATGGGCGACATTGATCATCCATTCCCTCATTGGCCATGTGTTTTCGATTTCCCATACTATTGCGCCCTTGATCTGGTAGAGGACGAAGTTCTCCATCAACCTACACATGTTCACAACAACTTCGAAGAATTCAGGAAACACATCTCGATTATTCTGCGATTTGGTCCTGACGAAGTCACTGCGTTTCCAGTTAGGATACTTTATCTGTCCCGGCCCGGTTTTCATCATGAACAGTTCTGGTGTGTACAGGATGTCGAGCAAACTCATGAGTCCCCTGTTGTAGTAATATTTATCTGTCTTGTTGTAGTCTTTTACTGATTTCCACACCTTGCTGCCCTTCGTAGTTTCCACAGGCATTGACGTGTGTCCGGAATAGTTTTCAATCAGGAGGTACTGCACTTTGACCGCTCCGCATGTGCTTGCATTCAACAGCTTGAAGTCAATTTCCCACTGCAGGTGCGTCATCCACGGCTCAGTGTGCCTGTATTCTGATTTGCTGTGCTGGCCCTTTTCTGTCTGTGGCACCACTGGTGTGGCCTGTGACGTCCTGCCGACCCCGTCTGGTATGTTGAGTGTGAATGGTCCGATAAACATGTTCACGTGGTACCTGTTGCCCGCCTTTGCATACAATTTGTGATCTGTTACTTTCAACATGCACATAGCAATGTCCCGCAAGCAAAATATCACCGAGCCAACCAGCGCGTGTAGTGCGCGTATGCACTGCACTACGCAGAACTGCGCACTGCCGGCCTCTGCGGCCCACCCCCGTGGGTTCTTCCGAAACGTCTTGTACTTTTTCTTTTGCTCCTCGTCCTGTTCAACCTCTGTCCGGGCCATGTTTATGCGCATGGTGTAACCCACTGTGCTCATTCCCTTTCGCCCAGACCCCGCGACGAGCTTGGAGTACATCAGATGCTCCCACATCTTGGTCGCTGTTACGCGAGGTTGTGTAGCCTTTCCGTTGTCCCCGTCTATCTCCACCACCAGCCCGCGCAGCTCTTCGGTGCAACTATGCGTCTGCATCTTGATCTTCCAAACCCCATCGGGGTTCTCTCTACTGCCACCGGCGTTGAACGCAAACACGTTGCCCAGCCGTGACTCGACGACCTCCGGCAGTCCTGAGAAGCTTTTGTTAGAGCCACGGTCCATCTTCTCAAACGAAACTGGTGGCAGCGTTTCCGACGACACGAAGCAGTACATTTCGAAGGCATTCATCGCGAACTGCACTAGTCGGAGCCCGCGGATGTCGGTGTCGCCCACCGCGTCCAGCACGTTATGCACTATGTCCTCGTGCTTTATGGATGCAACAAACTCTTCCAACTTTTTGCACGCCAGCTTCTCAATCAGTTCCTTCTCTTCTTCGGCCGACATGTACCCGTCGGGACTACGTCGTTTATAGTGCCTCGCAACCAAGACACACTTACACGCCCAGCGACACACTCTTTATTACAAGTACTCAAACGCCTGCTTTCAGATAGTGACTCCGTCGGAGTATATAAACGCAGACCACCGCACCGCAATGGCGCAGGTCCGCGAAATCCGCGCCGCCGAGACCATGCTCGAGACCCTCCTCGCCGAGCACGCGAAGGCGGCGGCCGCGCCCGCCCGCCGCGCCCCGCGCCCCGCGCTCCAGGCCCGCCTCGCCAAGCTCGGCGCCCTCGGCCGGGCCGAGCAGGCCGTCACCCCCTTCGACCGCATGCAGCACTGTCGAGACTCCCTCGCCTACCTCGACACCTGCGGCTGGAAGCGCAGCTACCACCAGCGCCTATTCCACGAGGACTTTCTGGTATGTTCCCTGACAGATCCTGTGTCATGGCACTGCTGCATCCATATCAGAACTTGCTGGCGCCTCCCGATCTGTGATCTTAAAATCATACGGATTAATCGATGTAAATATTGCGTCTTTTATTGTTGAGCTGTGTTGATAGTATTCTGTTTGAGATTTCAGCGATTCTGCAAAGTTTGGATCATTGTTGTATCTATGTTCAAATGCTTCTTTCAATTTGAAGTTCATCCCGTGTCTGCCCTTTACAACATTAACTTTGTTATCATTTTTAGTTTTCATGAAAAAATCTATAAATTCTATCCACTCTTCGGCTTCCTTGGTTTCTTCTTCCATTTCTTTTTTTGTTTTTGGCTTATCCTTTTTTGTTTGTAGAGGCTCCTAAAACGCATCTTTTGAAATGTCAAAATTGTATGGGTCTGTTATATAATGTCTTTCACTTAGTTCTTTTTGACTCTGCGCTCTGATGTCTTCTTTAAATGATGAGTCATTCTCGATTCTTCTTTTAAAAGCCTGTCTCTTTTTGTTGTTCAATAAAGGATGCCATTTATCTGAGTTCCAATTGAATGTATCCTCTTCATCATTTTTTATACATTCAATATATGAATCAATAAAATCATGCCAATCTTTTTTGACGTTGATTTCATTAAGCGATGCATCGTATTTAGGTATTATTGTTTTTGTAACTGGTGGTGTAATATCGTCATCGTCGTCCCATAGTGATGCATCTTCGTGCTTGCGTTGATTAGCTTCCTCCACGCGTCGTTTCTCGGCCTCTTTTTTAAGGCGTTCTTGCTCTGATTCTTCGCTCAATACACTGAATTTATTTCCTCCATTTTTTGCACTGTGATTAGCTTGGGTGGATTGTTTTGATTGTGATCTTCTATCCCGTTCTTTTTTCCGATTTTCGTTCCTTGTCCACTCTTCTCTTTCAATTTGCAATTTATTCTGTTCAAATTTTATTTGTTTTTGTTTTTGTACATATCGTTCTGTATTCTCCTTGTCAATCCGCTGTGCATTTGCTATATTTCTTTGTTTTTCTATCAATCCACGAATGCGAGCACGATCGTCATTTTTATTTTCGTTTTGTCGTGTTGTATAGATATATTTTTTTTTTAATTGTTCTCGTGTTTTGTCATTATCAATACGTTTTTGCTCCAATAACTCTATATTTTCCTGCTCCAAAGAATTTTCTCCATCACCGTGTGTTGTAGAATTACCACGTTGTGTCGCCCAGCCGCGTTGTCGTAAATGATTACCATGTCCATGTTGTTCTTGGTCTCTTGCTGTGTCAGACCCTTGATGTATTGGAGTTATATCAAGTTCTTGAACATATCCACGTTCCCTATATTGCGGAAGATGATCCATATTATTGAAACCTGTGTTTTCAAACCTTCTTGAATATTCTTCATCGTGGTTGTCGTGACCCCATATTTTATTTTGTTCACGCTGAATTGCCTCTGGCGATATCTTCCTTTGATAATTTTCCAATGCACGTTTATTGTTGACAGCATCTGGGTATCTTTCTATCAGCTTTTCATACAAATCTTCTTGAAGCTTCGAATAATCTTCTTTCCACCGAGCCCTGCCCACTTGAAATGCATGTTCATTATTTTTCGTGATGTGATTTTTGACGCCACCGAGGTAATGTCTAAGCGTGATAATACCAACAATCCCCTTCATCGCCCGCATCAATTGTGTGAGATCAGCCGCCCATAAAGCATCTTGCAACGCGACAAACAACTGCATCGCCTGGCTTTTCATCGCCATATCATGTATGTTTGTATGATTGAACGCATAATTCGCGAATGCCAAATACAGCTTGTTGTTCAATTTTTTTAGCAGCGCATTTGCTACTTCACTGAACATGTATTGTATAAGATTGTTATTGAATCCCGTATTAAGTTCGAACTGTATATTACCTTCTTCGTTTAGGCTTCTTTTCATAGCAGAAAATAGCATCTGGTCACCTACCTGTTCCCATCCTATACATGTATAATTTATTTTGTTTTTTTTGAGGTAATTAATTGCTGAATTGCTGTCCAATGTCTGTTTTACACTTTGTGGATGAAAGAGAGGTAACATAATATTAGTTGACATCAGTTCTTTGATATCAATATCTGCTCCACGATTTTTGTCCCATTTCAGGTTATGGAATGCTTCTGAATTGTCCAATTCAAAAGTCATTTCGAATGTTTCCATGTTTATGACAAGAGCCTCACTTCTGATTTGTGAGAACGTATTTTCTAGATGAGCTTTGTGCACGCCCTGATCTGTGAAAACACTTCCACTATTATCCGGCAAATAAATGTCTCCAATCAGATAGGGATTCTGACAGTCCATTTCAGACACATGCTATTATCTTTAATACACACTGACTATCTGATGTCAAGCACAGAAAGCATGCACCAGATGTTTCTGGAAGCACGAGCCCGAGGGACAGTTTGCGCGGGACCACCACAAGGTGCTGCAGAGCAACGGCTGGGAGCATCTGGCGCAGGAGGTGCTGATCAGCACGCCGCGGCGCTTTGGCAAGACCATTTCCGTGTCGATGTTCGCGGCGGCGATGATGTGGGCGGCGCCGAGCGTCGAGATCAGCATCTACAGCACGTGCAAGCGCATCTCGCAGAAGCTGCTACGCAACTGCATCAAGTTCTTCTACGAGATATGCAAGCAGGATCTGGCGGCGGCGGGCTTCAAGGTGCTGCGGCAGAACATGGAGGAGATCGTGCTGCGCGGCCCCGGCGGCGAGCGCGACCAGCGCGTGGTGAACTCGTACCCGAGCAAGGTCAGTGGCGCGCGCATGCCAAAAGTCTGCTGTGGTGCTGCGCGAAGAGCGGGCGGGGGTCGCCCCCCCGCAGCACTATGCCATGCTGAAGATGAACAGAAACGTCAAGTACAGTTCGGACACGATCTGCGCCGCGTGCGCGTACGAGCGCTGCATGCACGCTTCGCCCGGCCCTTTGTCGTCCTGCGTCGCGAGACTGAGCGCGCTCTTGACCACGACGTACACGAAGAAGCGGAGGGGCAGGCTGCCGGAGAGCAGCGACGAGAGCAGCGGCAGGTAGCGGTGGGCGTACTCGACGTTCACGATGGCGCCGGTGGTGACGAGGGACGTCGCTGCTGCCACGACGCATGTCTTGAGCATTGCCGGGGCCCCGGCGCGTGTATATACGGAACACTCGCCCGCCGACGTCATTGCGTGGGGCGACGCGAGTAGCACATGCCGAAGACGTGGATCGACAGCAGCATCGAGATGGTGAGGACGCTGAAGATCTGGTAGGTCCTGTCGAGCGGGTACAGAAAGAGGAACTGCGAGCAGCTCGCCACGGAGAGCACGATGACCAGGTCCTTCTTGTGCCCCGTCTGGATGGATATGCACAGAATCGCGATGCACATGAACTTGATGATGGGCTGCACGACGAAGAGCATGATGAGGGTGTGCTGCGAGTAGCTGATCGGCACGGCCTCCCACGCGAGCAGCGGGCAGAAGCACAGCAGCACGCAGGTCACGAAGGACGACTTGATGGTGTGCAGAACCATGCCAGGACGCCTCGAGACGCTCGAGGCGTTGCGTGTGAAGAAGCACGGCCAGGCGAACCCTGTCAGGATGCTGAGTATGTTGTCCTGCGAGATCCTGGCGTCGATCATGTTCACGCTCGCCAACATCGTGACGCACATCATGTAAATGAACACCTGCAGCGTCTCGCGGCAGTGTATTGTCTGGCGCGGCTGGCAGCCCGCGATCAGCGCCTTGCACAGCCACGCGGTCACGAGGCCCACCGTGAAGCAGTAGCACAGGTCCGGCTGGGTGTAGTCCATCGAGATCACGGTGTTCCATATCAGCAGCCCTGCGCAGTGCACCATGAGCACGTGCCTGTTGACGTCCTCCATGGACCCGAACTCGACTGGCACCGCGTCAACCTCGCACGGGGACCCGATCTCGGGCACTGACACCGTCTCAGTGTCCAGCTCGGCCAGAGCAACGTCCACCGCGTCGTACTGCTCACGGCTGTGTATCGCGGACACGATGATCTGGCATACCGTGAAGAGCAGATACACGAGACACGCCAGCACGACCTGGATCGAGGCGATGCGGATGCTGCCGGTCAGCTCGACCTCGGGCACCGGCATGTAGGCGACGGCGCCGACCGCAGCTCCGACATAGAGCCCGAGTTTCGTGAAGAATAGAAGCACGTCGTGCATTATGGCGGCTGACGGGGCACACTATATACGGAATAATTACTTGACGGCGCAATTGCATATTGAAGAAATCGAACGCGCCGGCTATGAAGGACGTTTTTATATGCTCTCCCGAGCATTTCAACAGTGTGGCGATGCAGACGTACGTGAAGCACAAGATACGCGAGCGCGACAAACAGTGGATATACGACCTGATCAAGCACGCAGAGGACGACGACGTGCTGCTCCGAAACAACGAAACCATATACATTAACACAGCCGACTGGATGTTTTGCCGCGACGTGCATCCAGGCAGGGACGTTCGCTACCTTGTCGTCTTCAAGGACCGCAGGCTGTTGACCATTCGCAATCTGGACGCCAGCCACCTAGAGACCCTCGTCGACATACAGACACAGGTGACAGCCTTCCTGCGCATACACCACAGAGACAGCTACCAGGACTACGCCTTCTTCTTCCACTACTTGCCCAGCGTCTACCAGCTGCACGCCCACGTGAGCGCCCACACAATGCCTGCACACGTCGCGCGAAGACACCACTTCCGGCACATCATCGGCAACATACGGAAGACCCCACAACACTACGCGCGCGCGCTGATTCTGACCTCGCGGGCCTTGCGCAGCAGCGACTGGAAATGAGCACACACTTATTGCGATACACCCACGCCCTGTATATAAGTCGCGGGACTGCACAGTGAATGTCGAACGCTGGGATCGCCTCCGCCACCGGGACGCGCCTGGACTCGGCTGCCAAGCACACGATGCCGTGTAAAATAGACGACATGCTGCTCGTCTCGTGGTTCAACAACAAGGAGGGCGCTCGCGTGGCCCTGCACGTACACAAGTACAAATACGCCGTGCAGAAGGACGAGCTGGTCCTCAACGTGACGCAGAAGTTGAAGAAAAAAACGGCAACTAGCAAGGCGTATCCGGCGGTTGTTTCAGCACTGAGCGACATGCGGCTCGAGTGCAGGGGTGCGTTGCGCCTGCTGTATGAACAGCCTACGGCACTCGACTTCATAGCGTTTTCCAGGAAGCCTGTGTTTCCGCTTGTCACGGGCAGCACTTATGCTGGAGGTGTTGTGTCAGATTCTGCCACTTTGACAGACCTAATAACAATGTGGAGCGAGATGCCCTACTTCACGGCACAGGGATACGCCCTCGGGACTGCGTACGCAAGCCCCGTGAGCGGCGATACCGTCTCGACCGTGCTGGTAGGTGGCATGGTGACTGTCAGGAACGGCGCCTTCTCGTGCTGCGCCGGGCAGCCAATCATGTGGTATTTTGACTTCGAGGAAATGTGCTTTGCAAACACCAACACGCAGACTGCGAGTGAGGCAGAACGGATTGATTGGTTGGACAAACAAGGTGACAGGGACCAAGCGTACCAGACTTCTGTGTCTGGCAGAAAGCGTCGCATGGAACAGCAGTACGACACGTGGGCCGTTGGCAACACAAAGAGCGGGGTGGCCCTGCCCAAGCCGTACGTGTTGAAGAATGGAGACGACGTCTACGGCGACAAGATCCGCATCTTTGCCAAGTGCATCAACGGCGGACGGGCCTTCGACATGATCGACATCATGCTCATGACGCAGAGCCTCTAGGCGGCCGGCTGTCGATCGCGACACAGAGTCTCTCGATAACAGTGTTTAATGTTCCAAATAAACCCTGCGTGCACAGAGCAGGCCGGTGCCCGATAGCACCTAGACGTTGCACTCGTACTCGACCTCTATCCTCGCACTGAAGGTGTAGTCGCGCTTGATGATGGACTGTATCGCGTTCGTGAGCTCGACAGGCTCCGAGCGCAGGATGACGTCGTGTGGGATCGCAGACATGATCTCGTCGTTGGTGTTGATGCTGCTCCAGTCTCCCTTGTTGACTCGGTGGATCTGCACGAAAAAGTTGTTGAGATCACGGGAGCTCACCTGATTGAGCACCTTGCTCTTCAGGGTGTTGCAGCACGTGGACATCACCTGTTTCGTCAGCTTGTACCACTCACCGTCGATGAGCGGCTGCGAGCTGATGTCTGCATTGAGCAGGTCGGCGTTCTGCTTGAGCAGCTCTATCACGGGGTGCGACTGACTCACAAACAGATACGGCTGCCCGGTCACCTGCAGCGTGCCGTGCGTGTCCAGGTTCGACGCGTTGTACTGCGGGTACCGGTTGCGCCATTCGATGCACTCGGCGTTGGACACGTCCGCCTCGAACACGGTGATTGGCGTGGGGTTATGGCAGGCAGACAGACACGTCAGGGCGAAGGACTGGCCGTTCCTGGTCGTCTCCATCGAGGGGATGCAGGAGATGCTCACCCCGAGGTTCACGGGGAACTCGTTCTTGGTCTCCAGGACGCGGACCCGGTGGATCACGGCGGACTGCAGCGCCGACGTTGTCGTGCCCAGGTCGGGCGTCGTCTCGAACAGCTCGGAAATGCCAAACACATCGCCAGACTTGCCGTTGATGGGCGCCCACGAGGCCGACTCGGCGCCGGCAGCGGCGAACTTCTCCATGCTGCCCCTGATCATCACTCCGATCCTCTGCTTGCGCAGCATCTGCTGCGAGCCAGTCTGACCGCCCGGCACCTGGCCGTTTACAGGTGTCGATCTTTCGACATCCATTGCTGTCCTGACACGACTGCTTAAATACCACCATGTAGTATATTATCACATACCTTTGTCTCCGTCGACATCTGCTCGGCGGGCTCGACATTCGCGGGCCCGAGCGTTCGCCACGCGTGCAGCCGGGCCTGCGCTGCCTCGCACCAGTAGTACATGCCCAGCAGCTGCACCCGCAGCGCGCGAGTAATGTGCGGCTTCACAAAGTGGTCGTACGTCCCGGCGATGACCGCCAGGGCCACAGGCATCACAGCCGAGAGCAGTGCAGCGTTGCTGCTGACCGTGCTCGCACCAAACACGATGGTCGCCGCGAAGCACAGCATTATGTACACCGGCCAGCAGAAGCTCACCGCCGTGCACAGCGTCCGCATCAGGTGCGCCTCGCTGCGCGAGGCTCTCGGCGCGTGCGCCGACGGCAGCGTTCGGCGGCTGCTCATGCAGACGAGCCCCACAACGCCGCCCCGCATCAGCAGCGCGTGCCGACCCGGAAGACAGTTGTTGCGCGCATACATCCGGGGGCACCGTGCCTGCTCTGCAGGCGCGTGGCCGCCGACCTCGCCCCACCACGCGCACCCGATGGCGTATAAGACGACGTACACGCTCTCCCCGAGCACCTCCCTGAGGGCAGAGCCCTGCCGCATGTGCAGCAGGTACGCAACGTTGATCCCGATGCCGAACTCCTGGATGCGGTACGGCAGGTTCGTCGAGTTCATGTAGAACATGTCGCTGTCGCGGTGCACCAGCGACATGGCGTTCAGCAGCAGCACGCCCATCAGCGCACAGAAGTTGAGCAGGTACACGGCAGCCAGGCCCATTCGCCTATGCAGATACACCATCCCCTCCAGCGGCAGCCTGCACAGCAGCACGCACCAGAAGAGACAGCACATCGGCCACGCCGCCATGTTGATGCTGTGCCAGGCGGTCTGGTCCATGTCGAGCACCCGCAGCCCCGAGAGCCCCTCGACGACCGTCACGGCGGCGTCGTTCCCGTCGCAGATGCCGAGGTCGACGCACCACATCAGGCCGACCACCAGCGCGAGGGTGTGCGCTATGACTATGTCCGTGTACAGGAAAACCAGCACTTCCTGCAGGAGGTCCGCAAAGTGCTCGCGCGGCAGCGTGAGGAACAGGTACGCCACCATGAAGCCGGTACACACAAACAGCGCCGACATCGCATCGACGCACACGACGTCGCACATCACCAGCACGCTGTCGAGCTGCGAGCCTGGCAGCGTGTACCTCGAGGAGCAGAAGCTCACCGACGTGCACACCAGGAACACGGCCAGGATGCCCTCGATGCCCTGCAGCATGAAGTGCAGCGGGACATCGCGCTCGCCGTGCGGGCACACGGATATCAGCACGCTGTCCCCGCTGCTGCCTGCGGACACGGCATCAGCGTTGTCCACGTCGACTGGCGTGCTCATCCGGTCTGCGGCCTGCCGTCTTTTTATATGCCAGGCGGGCTCCGAGGCCAATTCACCTCCACGTGCTCTCGGCCGGCTTCAGCTCGAGCCGGATTCGCACACGCACTGCGCCGCTGCCGCGCTGCCCTCCTGCAGCGTGGTCTGGTTCGCCCGACACGGGATGCACACCGTCTGCGCAAAGCCGTTCTGCAGGCTGCCGACCGCACACGCCACACACACGCCCTCGTGCTCAGAGGACCCGGGCGGGCACGGCAGGCATGCGCCGCCGTCGCTGCAGTACCTCGGCATGTCCTCGAACGCCGTCAGCACCTCCCACGCCCTGAAGTACGCCCTGATCGCCGAGAAATCACGCACCAGCATGTGCCCCACCCCGCACACCGGCCCGGGCAGCCCGCCAGCGAAGCACGGCTCGCACGACCCCTGCGCAGGCGCAGCGAAGAACCCGCTCTCCGTGGTGTTGCAGCTCGTGCATGCGTGCGCCCCAGACGAGAACGTGGTCGCTGGGCACGCGTGGCAGCTCCCGTCCGTGCCGTAGCTGCCCGGCGGGCACGCCTCGTGCACACACTGCGCGGCCGTGGAAGCCGTCCACGGTGTCAGCGCGAAGCCCGCGCTCGGCACGCAGTCCGCACACGCGTACCGCCAGCCCGTGTCCGCCTCGCAGCTGCTCGTTGCTGCCTGCTGCGGCCCGCACGCAGTGGCCTCCTCCACACACATCGGCTCGCAGGCCCCGTCCCTCGCCTCGTAGTCGGCGTCACACTGCAGCACGCAATCGCTGTCGAAACGCCCGTGCCCAACCGCCTCCGCGCACGGCAGCAGGCGCTGCAGCGACGCATTGGGGGGGTCCAGGTCATAGCCTGCCACAGCCGCACGCCCGCACGCATAGCCCGCCGCGAGCTCGTACCGGAGCATCTGCACGCCCCGCGCCTCGCTCAGCCCGGCCTCCGTCTTCGGGCCCAGCAGCTCGCGTTGCGACGCCCACGAGCCGTCGCACACGTACTCGCCGAGGTGGATGGCGCGCGCGAAGTCTGGCGTGCACACCGCCAGCACCACGCCCTGCGGCACCGTCGCAGACGCCAGGTCGAACCGCCGCACCGCCTCTGAGCTCGTGTTGGCTGCCGCCAGGTCCAGCGCCGGCAGGGACATGTGCATCCACACCCCCCGGTTGGGCGACGCGCACACGTCGATGGAGGCGCAGGCGTAGTCGGTGCACACCCGCACCTCGCTGGCGCCAGCGCCGGACAGCAGCGCTGCCAGCACCAGAGCCAGCATTCGGCACGAGCACACGGCGCGTAAATACACACTCCTACATCCACCGCAAAGTCCCTGTATGCAGACGCCCGGTATTTCGGACACCGTGCCCCCGCGGGATGCATGTGCGCGTCTTCCTGCTGCTTGCATGGCTGGCGGCCGCGGCCGCCGTAAATACCTGCGAGTTCGGCACCAATGAAGAATACACTTTTGTGGTCTATGGATGTAACGAAGGTCAGGGAATGTATAAAAGCGGACATCTCCGTGAAAGAACATGCAACGGCTGGGAAACGACAGCGAACTTGTGGAAAATTGTCGTCCCAGGCAGCACGGTGAAGTTGAAGGATCCCACAAAATGCTACACAGACACCCGCTCCATTGAATGCATCGACTGCCAACAAGGAGAGTACAATCCCATCCAATTCAACTGCGGGGATTGGCTGGATAGCTGCCGGCCGTGCCCTCGGGGGTCCAAACCGATGGGAACACCAGCGACCGCATGCGAGCCGTGCCCCGCTGGATTCAGCAGTCCACGGCCTGGGGGCAACTGCCAGCCGTGCAGCGCGGGCTATTACACCGAGCACCCGGATGTGTTGTGCTGGGACATATATGACAGAAACGTAGCATGCACTGAGAGCTTGTGTAAGTACTGTCCGCTGAATCACTACATGGTAGCCAACAGGTGCGAACAGTGTGCACTGGGCAAATCTTCGCCACTTGCTTCGGCCTCAATAGACGCATGCACGTTTTGCATAGACGGCTGGGGTGCAAACCTCAGTGACCGGACTGGGTGCATGAGATGCAAAGCTGGCTCGTATGCCTCGGCGACCTTGACCCAGGGATTTTGCCGGACTTGTCCAGCAGGCACACAGCCAGACGAAAAAGGCGCGAAATGTGTACACTGTGACGAGAACTTCTTTTCCCTCTTTGATGTTGGTGAGTGCGAGGAGTGTGCGCCAGGAAAAACGAGCCAAGCGCCGTTTCAAATGTGTGAAGCGTGCCATAAGTCAGTGCCGTCGCGTCCGACCGGACATTTGTCCTGCGCTCAATGCCACGGAGGGTATTTTTACGACGAGACAGTGGGCATGTGCCAACGGATCCCCGTGGCATTCATTCAATGCACACCAGGCAATGTCATCGCCATGTGGTACTATGCTGGATTGACACTCACAGACCCTTCCTACGTCGTGCAGGCCTTTCACGATAAACTGGACATACGGTACACGACGAGCGAGGATCAGACCACATTAGAGAACCTGGAAGAGGGGTTCTACATAGACGGGGACTACACAATAAAGTCGTGCGCGAGTGCAGACGATAATGCGAATTACGTGTATCGCGACAATTGCGGCCCAAACAGGCCACTCTTGGACGTCTGGGTCACAGTTGGCAACGACATGACACAGGCCAAGAACATCCCTGCTGGTGCCCTGAGACACTTCCGGATCCACACGGGCGGTAACAGAATACCGTGCACGACGTGTGCCGACCACCAATTCAACAGCGGGTGCACGGCAAACAGCCCGGGTGTCTGCGTGTCGTGCGTGGCAGCTTGCAGCGCCGACCACTACCTCTTCCACATCAAGCCCGAAGGGTGCGCCAACGCGCATGCCGTGACCGACACAGTGTGCATGCCGTGCGATAAAATCACGAGCACGGGTGACGACGGCCTGTCGGTGCACCGCATCGTCGTGGGATGCGGGAATACACCGCTGCCACGCTGGGACAGCCAGACGCTCTCGGTCGACGCAGCGGGTCCGACGGCACGTACCTGCAACTACGACACCGCAGCCGACTGCTTCGACCTCGACGGACGCAGGCTGATACGCTCGAATAACTTCAACGGACGCACCATAGCCCCCCCGAGCAGCATCGCCTACTGCCCGCCAGGCTACTTCATCCAACACCAGGACAACGCACAGTGCCCAGACGACTGGGACACCGTGTGGCGCCTCGCGTGCTGCGTGCAGTGTCAGGGCTGCCCGTCCAACCAAAAGCACGCCACGACCTTCCAGGCGTGTCCGGGCGACCTGACCACAGACACGACTCTCCGCGGGTGCACAGACACATGCTCCCCGGGGTACTTTGAGAAGGCAGAGCAGGACTCCGCAGGCCTCGTCTCCACAGTCTGCACAGAGTGTCGCCGCGGCTGCTCGTGAATCTCGTGCTCGCCGCGGCAGCGTATAAGAGCACGCCGCGCCGTCGGGCGCATGCAGCTGCTGCTCGAGCAGTTTGTCGCGCCCATAGCGCCCAGCGACGTCGAGCGCTGCATGAAGCAGTGGTGCCACGAGGTCGACCCTGCGGCGCCGCTGCACAAGACGCTGCTGCTCAACGAGATGCACGTGATGGGCATGCGTCTCTGCTGCGAGATGCACCGGTCCGACTTCGCCGGCTACGACCAGTACGACCTGCAGACCACCATAGCGCCCCTGCTGCCGCTGCCCTTCCCGCAGACCCTGCTCAGCCGCCTGCGCTGGTCCGAGCTGCTCGACCTCATGGCGACGCTGCAGCTCGGCTACAAGAAGCTGCTCGTCTGGGACGACGCCGACGGGTACAGCACGTACTTCGACTACCGTCTCTTCATCCTCTTCCTCATGAAGCGCATGGGCTACTGGATCGGCCACGAGTGGCGCGACGGCGACGCCGGCGCCGTGCCAGACCTCGCCGCTGCGCAGGGCACCGAGCAGGTCGACGCCGAGGGCTGGCGCCGCCTGGCACCGACCACCGTGGCACACCTCCTCGACAACGTGCACACCTTTGCCGCGCTCACCAACCGCCTGCTCTCGGCGACAGTCGTCGCCGTCGCCAACGCACACACGCAGCTCGAGCTGCAGTCGCACCACCGCGAGTCCTCGCTCGACGAGTTCTACGTCAACGCGATGGTCAGCGACGTGCCTGTCGGCAGCATCCTGCAGTACGCACACCGCTTCCAGTACCTCTTCCACAGCATCACGCAGGTGGTCTACTTCCACTGGCCTTCCTACCGGCGCGTCAACCAGCTCTCGCTCGAGCAGCTGCGAGCGCCCGACACGCCGCCGCAGAACCTGCTGCCGCTGCTGCTGCAGATCGACCCCGCGCCCCCGGTGCTCAACGAGCACACGCAGGCCCTCTGCCACACCCTCCGCAACGTGCCCTGGGCCTGGATGAACGTCGCCGGCTACTTCGCCCTCATGCACAGCGACGGCGCCGTCTACGTCGCCAAGGACATCCGCGAGCTCTTCCTCTTCAAGCAGGCACAAATCGCCGCCGCGCGCCCGCCCCCTATTTAGAGCGCCGAGCCTGGCCACAAATGTCCCCCGAAGACTTCGTTGGCATAATATTGCTCTGCGAGGGTCTCGTCGTCCTCTCCAGCGTGCTGTTATCGCTGTGTGTGCTGGGCACATGCCTGCGGGGTTTCAAAGCATAGACAGGCGTGCAGAGAGAGACAGCGTCGAATGAAAGAGAGCCACGCGTGTTTTGATGTACATGTATTAAAACGAATACTGGCTGCCCGACCTCCGCTTCCCTCACACGGATGTATATATATTAAAACGAATACTGGCTGCCCGACCTCCGATTCCCTCACACGGGGCGCTTGTGGCGGCGGGGTGCTTTGTCGCTCGGCGAAGAGATCATGCCTGTTTTGAAGAAGGGAAAGGAGGCGTTGAACGCATTGCTGGCAGCCTCGACGAAGCGTTTCTCAAGGTTCGCCTCGCGTGCCATTACCGTCGAAAGCACCACACCCTCGTGGCCCATCACGTAGTCGTGCACGTTGCCCCCCTGCATGATGTCGCCCGTCATCTGGTCGAGTCCTCGCGGCTCCGGCCAGTCGTACTGGCCGGGCACCGTCAGTCCTCCCGGCGCAGGCCTGCACCCCACCGAGGTGTCGGCTCGCTTGAAGGCCTGCACTGTCTCCTCGCCCGCATCGCCTGTCTCGGGGACGCGAATGCCTCCTGCGAGCAAGTTGAAGTTAAGATATTCTTCCATACAGCTTTTGTTCACCGCCGCGCCCTCGTCACCGCAGTGCACGGCCTCGCGGTCCTCGCTGGCCATAGACGCCTCGCCCTTCTCTTCTCGCACCAAATCGGCCACCAAATCGGCCACCCTCTGCGTCGACAGTCTCCTCACCAGCACCTCCGACGCTGTCGTGCACTTTCTGCACTTCGTCTGCTGTATCTTGATTGCCTTCGAGACGCTGTACACTTTCTTTGTGCACAGCTCGCACAGCAGACTCGCCTGAGAGTGCATCACCATCAGCTTCCCGTCCACCATTATCATCATGGACTCCTCTCTTTGCTCGAGCGTCAAGCAGCCCGGACACTCGGGCGCCTCATCGGTGGACACGCTGTTCGCGTGCGTCTGGCACACCACAGCGCCAGCCACAGCCCATGCAACGAGCTTCCGCACGGCACTGCCCTCCAGCAGCATCTGCTTGATCGCTTTATCCTCCTCCTCATCCAGCGCATGGGCTACTGGATCGGCCACGAGAGGCACGCCTGTGCTGTGGCCCACGGAGTGCGAGGGCATGTCCAGCCGGTCGATCGCCATCACATGTATTCCGCGCGGCACAGCCATCAGCAAGCAAACCTCCTTCGCCAGCAGGCACTTCATACACTGGCACTCCACGTGAGGCGCGCAGCGGCATGCGATGCCGCAACACCCGGCCCCTTGGTAGCCCTGGGCCTCGCCGCTCGACGGACTACCCCGCGGCTTCTGCATGCGCCGTTGCATGCACTTCGCACAGCGCGTCGACAAAAAGCGGCAATTTTTGCACGTGTCCTCGCAGAGGAATTGTCCTTCAGCGCAGAGATCGCATCTGCCGTCACGCAACGCCGAGTCCGCCGCGTATTCCGCCCGCTCGCATGACTGGCCTCGGCAGACATGCGGGAGCGAGTTGTTGTACATCCTCAACAGCACCGGGGTCTGGTTCGGCAGCCCTGCTATGATATCCGGGGCATCTTTCCAGAACCGCTTCATCGACACGTGCATGCGCATGTTGTACACCTTGCTATCGCTCCACAGGAAGCCCGAACCAGCGTTCGCGTTCACCGCCTCGCACACTACCACCGCAGCCATCACGCGCACAAGGTCGAGCTTCGGCGACGGCCAGCTGTACTCCGTTTTACCGTGCCACTCGTACAACGAAGTCGCCCTCAGCACTGCACTCCCTGAGCAGCACTCGTCCCACAGATCGATATGCGTGCACCCCGCCCCGCACTTGCATTCGTTGCAGGCACACGAGGGGCATCGGTAGCACGCCGCACACCGGCACACCGAGGACAGGTCCCACACCCGCCCTGCTGCCTCCGAGAGGCGCAGGTCGCGGCCGGGCACCACCATCGTCTCCGTCAGCACCCGCACCCTCGCGACGAACTCCTCCCGAGAAAGATCGTCGTCGCCTGAGTTGTCGTCCCACATCAGCTCCCCCACGTACGCGACTGACACCAGCTCCCACACGATCTGCTGTAGCAGGTCGATCGACGCTACCGTGAAGTAGAGATCGATGTCGTGCTGCATGGCGAGGCGGTCCGCAAACAGCGCGTATGAGTACCACAGCGCAGCAACGTCTTGGATGTATCTATTCTCCGCCTGCAGCAGCGCCTTCAGCGACAGCGCTCTCATCACGGGAGGCATCTGCGTGCCCTGAGTGAGCGCGAGCCCGCTATATATAGGCAATACTGGCCCGGGAACGGGCTGGGAATGGGCTGGGAACGACGAGTTCGCGAACCCGCCGCCAAAATTTGCTGTATGCGTGTTGTCACGCCGGTCGAGTCCTGTCGGCCTCACCGCTTCTGAACTGAGAAAGGACATCCTTCCTCCTGATGGCGAGGTCCTGCTGTGCTCTTTAATAGGCTCGCTCGCTCCCGCTGTCGGCACCACAACCACTGCGCGTGCTCCACCGACGCCCGCCGCGCCCGGATGCGCGCCTTGAGCAGGGCCGTCGCCGAGCTGCCGATCGACACCAGGGCCCGCGACTGCACGCTGTCCCCGCACAGCACGCCAATCAGGACGAGGCAAAGCACAAGACAACGCATTACACACGCGCCGGGCTCTTTATATACGGGGCGCGCAGCTGCAGGACATATTTTGCATTATGTATGATATATACGATTTCGAGAATCCATTGCACATGTCGACGCAGCACCCATGCAATGACTCCCACATTGTAGGATATCCCAACATATATCCTACTACGTGGAACGTATTCGGTAAATCGAAACCAAACACGAATACAGGGCTGTATTACGAGTACTTTGACAGTTTGAATGATTATTTCCGAACTCTGCAAGAGCGACAGATCAACAACATTCCGTATCGGGAATCGTGCCAGGCATACGAAGATGTCACGAAGAAATATTTGGACAATTGGAATACAAGTCGCGACCCCGAGCTCTGTCGTAGTATACAACAATGTGCAAGCACATGCCACAGACTGCTCCGAAATGACCACACCAGCACTATTCGCGAATTGACGGTTTTGCTTAACCTTCAGTTATTTCCTCATCAAAATCATCTTCAAATTAACAGAGACGATTCGGTCAGAAATGCAATAGATGCTCGTACATTGAAAGAAATGCTTTCCCATTACATGAAATATAGGACACAAGAAACTATAGCCGTCAGTGCATTGGAGCTTGAAGTTTTCAAGTTTATGAGCGTGGAAACGTTATTCCATGAAAAGCAAATATCCAAATGCGTCTGTCTTTTTATTTGTTCTTTTCCAGGATACGACGCGACCAGGCCATCGACCAATTGGCCATCAGCGCTTCGGATTGCACTACGCTGGGACTACATGCGTAAACAACAGGCCAAAGTATTGGAGTACTGTAACTTTTTTGACACGATACCAACTTTGCCAATTAGATACAGATATAATATTTTTGTTAATTTCCAGAAGAAACTCCTCAGACCCGCCTCCGAAGTGCAATACTATACATATTTTAGCCTGTTGAATGAATTTCTGGGTCTTGTTTACAATTATGATAACCAGAAAGAAGATCAAGCCTCGTTCAAATGGCGCGAAGCTTGCGACAAAGCTTTCAACACATACAGAGACACGTGTGAATTAAGTGACAGTTCAAAAATATTAACAAAGTGTAACAAGGAGTACGAATCTGATTACACAGAGGTATTCGAATCGGACCACCGTGACCTCAGCGATGCTTGGAAAATTATCAGTAACGACGAGCACTTGCACAATACAAATCGACTAGACACACTGCGTAGCCGTTATATTACATATCAACAGTTGTCTGGCTACTCGCATAAAAATATAGAAACTACAGCTTTGCGATGGCAGGATGGAGTACCATTATTCCATATTCACAACAAAGCGAGTTCTGCGTGTCATTTCCTCAACGCCATCAGAAACACGAACCCGGTCCAGAGATTTGGATATGCAATGTCGAAGTGGACACAGATTCTCGTGGCATCTCAGCGCTGGCGCGCGCTTAAAAACACAAAAGAAGTCATGAACTACCAAGTCCTCGATGAACCCTAAACGTATCACAAAGTGTTTGGTGAGGCATTATGTGCCACAATAACCTGCTTCTCACTTGGATTGGTTCTGATGTATTTACCGTGTCAGATAGCCCTGCAATGAGCCGCCAGGTGCCGATGGACAGGGTCCTGTCGTGTCCGCCGCAGGTGGACTACGAGGATTTCGTCGAGTACATAGACCTCTACGGCGAAATGCACAGCACCTACACCGGCCTGATTGTGAAGGCGGTATCGGACCGACAGCTCGAGACCAGGAAGAAATGGCCGAGCTTCTCTCAGCGCGACCTGCTGCTCGTCGGCCTCGCCGAGTTCAACGACATGCGCCTGAAGGGCCTGCACTGTGCGCTCAAGTTGACCAAGAAGCGTGGCCTGCGCTTCTGCATGCTACTCAACACGGGTGTCATCGACGCTGTGACCACGGCCTGCCGCACCTTCGTCACCACCATCACTGGCATTCGACACACACTGGACATCCACATACCACTAGACTACGACATGATGACTGCGGCAATGATTGACGCCATGTACAACGTCAGTGGACACTGCGACTCACGCACGGGCTACATTGGCAAGTGTTTATTCGATGCTAATTTTGTGCAGTGGGATGCAAGTGGAAGCGACGGGAAGACGGTCTCCATCATCCCAAAGTCGAAGGTGCCGCACTACTTTCTCGCCTTCGCGATGACAGGGCACAGGCGTCTCGCACCCCACCTACACCACGTGCAGCTTGGCGACGACATACTCAGGATCATATTCGAATATATATAGCATCCTTTCTCGACGTAGCTGACAATAAAACATCGCATTGTGTGCCTGTGTCTCTCACTCTCTCTCTCT
>Ga0105052_10000653_pt1 | contig 47808 bp, 34 predicted proteins | sample FRY03_FD_78094 | JGI IMG/M metagenome (GOLD analysis project Ga0105052, IMG submission 78094) | Freshwater microbial communities from Lake Fryxell liftoff mats and glacier meltwater in Antarctica - FRY-03 | ecosystem: Environmental > Aquatic > Freshwater > Ice > Glacier meltwater ... | reverse complement strand
TACTATCTGGCTCCGCTGTCTAAGGCGATTGACAGCTCGGTGAGTTCAGTCGGTGACCGCGAGTCGATGAAGACCGTCAAGAACCCGCTCGACCTCGATGGTCTGGATGATGCCGGTTCGCCCATCCTTGCTCCGGACCTTGACGTTTACGGCCAGCTGCGTGGCAACGATCCGGACGTCGAAACTCCGGCAGGCCAGGGCGTCAGTGTGTTCATTGATCGCGGTGCCATCGACCGTGTGGACTTCTTTCAGCCACGGGCACAGCTCGTCAATCCGGAAGATCAGTCGCTCATTGACGGTGATGCGGATGTGGATGAAGTCTGGATTGATCAGAGCCAGACACTGCGTCAATTCCGAATCCGGTTAGTCGATGAAGGGATCGGCATCGATGGTCAATCGGTTACTTCGAGTCAATTCGTGCTCAAGCGAGTCGATGTGGACGGTGTCACGGAAATCACACTCGTGGATGGGGTGGATTACACGTTTGTCTACAACGTGATCACGAAGGAAGCCATCCTCAACGCGGCGACTTTCTTCGCAGATGCAAACACTGAACTCCGTTACATCATTCTAGTTGACAATGACGGTCTTTCAGCGAATGACACCGTCGATGGGGTACGAGACTTAGCGGGCAACTACCTTTTTGCAAACAAGGCGGACGGAACGACCCGCTTTGATATCGTGTTGACGGACGGTGTTAACGATCCTCCCGAAAACCGCGTCCCCGGTAGTCAGACGACTCCGGAAGATGTATCGCTCGTATTCAATGCGACGAACGGCAATGTCATTAGTATCTTCGACCAGGACGCTCATCTGGGCACAAATGTCCTGACCGTGACATTAACCGCCACGGACGGCACGCTGACATTGGGGACAATCCCTGCGACGCTGACATTTTCGGTCGGTGACGGGACTGACGACGCCACGATGGAATTCACAGGTAAACTGCAGGACCTCAATGCGGCTCTGCTGGGACTAATATTTACTCCAGATCAGGATTATTTTGGCCCTGCAAGTGTCACGATTCTGACGAATGACCTTGGCGAATTCAGCGGTCCACCGGCATTGACGTCGACCACAATCGCAATCGATGTCACACCAGTCAACGATCCGCCAGTATTCATCTTGGCAGGCGATCCAGCGGCAGTGCTCGAAGACAGTCTGTTAGTATCAGTTCCTGCGTTCATGACTGGGCAGGCCCCCGGACCAGCCAACGAATCGGCAGAAACGTTTACGGTACAGACAACAGTGACTTTCGCCACCGGACTATGGAATATCACCAACTTCTTCGTTGTGGCACCGTCTATCGATTCTGTCACTGGAAATCTGACTTATAGAGCTGCAACTGATGTCAACGGTACCGCAACAATCAGTATCGTGTTGACAGATAACGGGGTTCCAGCCGCGTCCAGCCTGGCTCAGACATTTGTGATCACCGTTAACGCCATCAACGATGCACCGGTCTTTACATCGACAACGACTGACTCACGTGTCAACGGTAGTGGAAACATTACGACTCTGGAAGATGCTGGCCTGCAGACAATCAACTATGTTGCGACATCTGCGGCCGGACGTTCGACGGCCCTTGATGAAGTCAGTACTCAGACACTGACCTGGACCCGCTCGGCACCGATCACAACCCAAGGCACGCTGGCGTTTACCAGCCTGACTGTGAACCCATCGACTGGCGTGATCACCTACAACACAGTGGCGGACACACATGGAACTGCCACGATCGTACTGACGGCGACGGATAACGGTTCGTCTGTTTTGCCTAACGTCAATGTGGCGACTCGCACGATCACAATCAACGTCACACCGGTGAACGATGCCCCAGTCGCACGGACTGGAAATTACACCGTCGATGAACAGTATGGAATTGAGCTGAATGCAAGTACAAGCACCGACGTTGATACGTACTTTGTCAGCCCTACCGACAACTTTACAGACGTCCTGCGTTACGCATGGGATCTGGATAACAACGGAACATATGAAACGTCCTCGAACACGTCGCCAACATTGACTCTGACCTGGGCTGATCTCGCCAATCTCGGCATCACTGCTCCTAATGTCACGACCATCGGACTACGAGTCACGGATTCTAGCGGTGCGTCAAACAACATCGGGGTCGCGACCGCGACCCTGACAACACTTATTGTCGATTACGGCGACGCTCCAAACAGCTATGGAACGCTGCAAACCAGCAACGGTGCAGCACATACAATCGCAAACGGATTGTTCCTTGGCTCAACGGTGACCAAAGAAACGACAGGTCAGCCATCAACAGCTGCAAATCTGGATACCGGTGACGATGGCGTCACGTTCCCGACAAGTATTGAAACGACTGTTGGCCAGGTACTGCCGTCTTACGTTGATGTTGTCGCATCCAAGGCAGGCAAGCTGGACGTATGGCTGGACTTGAACGGAAACGGAGTATTTGACGATCCAACTGAGCATCTGAACTCAGGCGCGAGTTACAATGTTGTTGCCGGCTCAAACCGCATCAACTTCATTGTACCTGCCGGTGCAACCATCGGCAGTTCGTTCATGCGGTTCCGACTCAGCACTGCCGGAACTGCTCTGCCAACTGGCCGTGCAGACGACGGCGAAGTTGAAGATTATGCGGTTGAAATTAAGCCATTGCGGGATGCTTTCCCTCCAACCTTCATTCTGCCGATCGACTTCAACGGCAGCGCCATTCCGGTTGCACAGACCAGCGATCTGACACCGACCATTTCCTGGACTCTTGATGAACGAAATTACGTCTACAATCTGGTCCTTAAGAACTCGGTAGGCACGACAGTATTTACCGTCAACGGAACGTCCTTTACATCGGCAACTGTTCCAGCGAATTTGCCGCAGGGACGCTACGTGGCGACTTTGACAGCCTTTAATAAAGCCAATCAACCGGCCAGTCCTGTTGTCTGGACGTTTGATGTTGTTCCATTGGTTGTCTCTTCGCCCACCCCTGAAGTGACAACATCGCGACCAGTCATCAACTGGACCAACGTTATTGGAACAAAGTCGTATCGTGTTGTGGTGGAATCACTCACAAATGGTTCGACCGTAATTAATCAGACGATCATAACAGCGTCGGTTGTCTCTCCGGCGATCCCAAATCAGTTCACTCCAACGGCCGATCTGCCACTTGGGCAATATCGTGTGCGAGTTCAGGCGACAGATGCGGCTGACCTGTTGGGTGATTGGAGTGCTTACAGACTGTTTACCGTCAGAACGGCACCGGTGTTGACTGCTCCTGCTCTCTCGACGAACGACCTTCGGCCTGTTGTCGCGTGGAGTCCGGTGGCTGGTGCGGTTTCATACAGAGTCACATTGTCATTCGTAACAGATACTGGTGTTGCACCGGTGACTGTGATCGTGAGTGGTACAAGCTGGACGCCAACCGCAGACCTGAGACTTGGTGAGTACCAAGTCAAGGTACAGGCATTTAGTGCTGCAAACGCAACTGGCCAAAGCAGCGTTGAAAGTGTACTGCGAACTTTTGCTGTCAAGACGCCGCCAGTATCGACTCAGCCGATCGGCCGAGTTTCTGACACAACGCCAACGTTTAGCTGGACCGCTGTGCCAGGTGCAGATCGATACGAGTTGGTGGTTTCCAAGGCGTGGGGTAATAATGCCGAAGTCATTCGCTTAAGTACACTGACCGGGACCTCGTTCACGCAGCCAACGACACTGGAGCTTGGTCCATATACTTATACTATTCGAGCGATCAACAATGCATCGGCGAGTGGTGCAGCGTCAGTCGTGTCGAATTCTTCTACAGTCTATTCGTTCTCCATCGTTGAACCTCCGGTAATCACCGGTCCGGCGTTGACGACGTTCAGTAATCATCCAACTGTGACGTGGGTTGCACCACCGAACTCAGAAACGTTTGATATCTACTATCGTTTGGTGGGTGATTCGAATCCGGAATTCCTGCGTGTTAATGGTGTTACCGGCAGTTCCTATACTCCAAACGAAAAGTTGTTTGGGATTGGCACCTACATCGTTTGGGTTCGTACCTACTCAAATACTGACAACCCAGCCACGCCACGTCTGCCAAATGGTACGGGCGATGAACGAGTTGTAAGTAACTGGAGCCTTCAACGAACGTTCCGCGTTTCGACACCACCAACTCTGCTCGGTCCTACTGGACGCACATCGGTGGCGAATCCGACTTTAACGTGGCAGAGTGTGCCAGGCGCATTGAACTATGAAATCTGGATTGACAATAATTCTGTTCCGGTGAGCAGGATTTACAACCAGAGCGGCATAACTGCGTTGAACTACACTGTTCCGGCAAACCTGCCGATCGGACAGTATACGTTCTGGGTGCGAGCTAAGAATCAGTTTGGAACTGACAGCAATTGGAGTCTGCCTAAGATATTCTCAGTGACTGCATGGCCAACACTGACAGGTCCGTCGTCGTCAACATTTGATACGACCCCGACATTCAACTGGACGAATATGAGATCGACATTGGGCGGTGTGACTGCTGGTGCCGCTCGATACGAGTTCAGAATCTATGGCGTCGATCCAACGACAAAGTTATACGTTGAACTGCCTCAGTACACCGTCACAACCCTGACAAGCAATACGTATACGATTCCAGCGGACAAGGCATTGCCTGCCGGAAACTACCGAGCGTATGTACGTGGGATCGCAAACGGCCGTCCAACGGCAGGTGTCCCTGAAACAGTCTCCGCCTTTAGCTATTTTATCCCGTTTTATGTTGGCGGCATACCGGAAGTACCTACGCTACCAATCACCACAAACACGACCCCAACTTTGTTGTGGCAGGCAGTTGACGGTGCTTCTGGATACCAAGTCTTCCTGTCCACAGCGGCATTGCCAAATACCGATTTACTGAATTCCCTGAATAACAGGACGGGTGGAACATCCTTTGTTGTTCCGCAGGCTTTGTCCAAAGGTGTTTACAGATATTGGATTCGAGCCTTCAATGCCTCAACTGGTGCGGCTGGGACATGGAGTGAAAGAAAGACGTTGACGATTGTTGACGCCGGTGATGCAGGATTGGATGAACTCCAGAATGAACCAACGGAGTTTGTATGGACCGTTGTACCGGGGCTCATTCCACAAACGATGGTGACCGAATCGGCCGTGAGCATGGTTCCTGCAATCGTTGATGGATCGCAATATCTGCCATTGCCGGAGGAAGCAACGTCGGATGCAGTCAGCGAAGTATCTCCAAATGACGGGGAAGTCATGGTGATCAATGCTGAAGATTCGGTTGCCGCAGAACAAACGGATTCAGTTTTGTCGCAATGGGACGAACAACTGTGGTGGGAATCGCAGCCAAAGGCCCGGAAGCCTGCAGAATCGGACCAGAAGATCTCGGCATCCGGATTTCTGGGGGCACTCTTTGCGATGGCCCCGCGTTCTATCCGTCGTCGAAAGAACGACGAATAGCGTACTGAATGGCTGCTCAGTCCTTTTCGGCTGAGCAACCTATTCTCGTATGCACTTCAATTTGAATTATGAAAACGGGGCTCGTAGAAGAGCCCCGTTTTTTTCGTTATACTTGGGTTTTGATCCCGCAAGTTTGTTGAGTACCTCAACACCAAAGAATCAGGTTTCATGCAAGTCACTATCACCGCCGTTGGGCCGGATAACAAGGGCCTCGCCGATCCGATCATCCACTATGTCACCGGAGCCGGCGCGAATATCTTTGAAATTCAGATGTACGATCGCGACTCCGAGCAGTTGTTTGCGATGCTCATGCGCATCGACTGGCCTGTCTCTGGTGTTTCCGTAGCCACGTTGCGGAAGCATCTGCTGGAAATTGGTCTGCTGCGTGGTCTTCAGATTCGAGTCTGGTCCAGAGATGAATACGATCGACCGCCACGCCTGGCCATCTGCACAACATATCGCACGGAGCCACCGCTCGCGATTCTAAGGGCCATTCGTGACCGCCGCCTGAAAGCTGATGTTGCCGTGATGATAGGAAATCGCAACACCTGTCGTAGTGTGGCCGACCAATTTGACGTTCCCTTTGTGAACATGGGCGACTCCGCCGGAAACCCGGACTACGCCCAATTAGCACAAGTGATTGACGATCAGCAAATTGACTATGTCGTGCTGGCTCGGTATATGCGTGTCTTGCCCGCAGAACTGTGCTGGAAATTCGCCGGTGGACGCATTATCAATCTGCACCATGGTCTACTGCCGCCGTTTCCCGGTTTTCGGCCCTATGAAGATGCGTTTCAGCACCACATGCTGTGCTACGGAGCTACAGTGCATTTCATCGTTCCGGAACTTGATGCTGGCAATCAAATCATCTACCAGGGTGCATTCAGCGTCCTGCCGGGAACTTCACTCGCGGATATTAAGCGAGTGGGAGAATCTGACCACGAACCCAATTGTTTAGTGGAGGGAATTCGCCGTGTCGTAGATCGGGAAGTTGAGCTGCATTTTCATCGAGTCATCCGTAAAACCGCCGAGTGAAAACGCTCTCGCCGCTCCCCTGATCGGAAGTATTTTTGACAAATGTGAAGAAACCGGGAACCCGGGAACGGGCTCAATCGTCCAAAGCAGAATTCCCCGCCGTCCTGACTATGTCGATTTTTCGATCGATTCGCATGGGGGGCAAAAGCACCAATTTCCCGCCTGATTTTGCTGAATAACGATGCAATCTCCTCAAGATCAAAATCCGATTTCGCCAGAAATTACTGAGCGAATGCAGTTCCTGTTGTCTCGACAACTGGACGGAGATCTTGCGTCGGAAGATTCATCGGAGCTTGCCGAAATCCAGCAGTCTGAATCTTTGGACAGGTATTTGGCAAGTATTCGTCAGATTCGGCAGCATTTGACATCATTGCCGGTGAAGCCAGTGCCGCCTTCTTTTACGGCTTCGATTCGTCAAGCAATCCTCGACGATTCTGCAAATTCGCGTTCTTCAGCATTCAATGGCACTTATCGTGGCTGGGCGCGAAGACTGGTTGTTCCAGCAACAATCGCAGCCTGCGCGCTGGGGTTGGTTGTCATACTGCGACCGGGGGGCGTCAACGACTCCAACCGGGTTGCATTGGAAACAAATCCAACCTCTGCGAATTATGAATTGGCCGCAATTTCTGATGCCGATGCTGATGCTGTGTCGGCGGATTCTCTAACCAGCCTGGATTCTGCGCGACAGACCGGATCACCTGTAGCTGCTGATCTGACACAGCAGGAAGAACTGCGACCGTTCCTCGATAATGACGATTGGCGCATTGTCGTGGTGCAGGTCAACTCAAAAGACCGCGATGATGTCATGCATGACATTGAAGCAATTGTCGCGAAGAACGACATGAATATTCGAACGGTTGTCGAGCGCGATGATGCGCACGACAATCGGTTTGGGGTTTTGCTGACATCGGCCGGTGTTGACGAGGAAAACTTCATCAACAGCGTTGTTCCCCAGGCGGATGCGAAGTCGACAGACTGGAACGCGCAGAGTGTGGCAAAATCCAGCCGTGAGAATTTGATCAGTCGCCTGCAGGAATCGTTGAAGTCACCCACGTATTCCGAACTGCATTTTGGTCAGGTCTATGTGACACTGCCTAAACGGGTCGCGTCTATTGATGTGGCCGATCAGAAACTGGTCGCACGAAGTGATGTTGCTGCCAACACGAATTTGCCCGGACGAGCTGCCCAAAAAATGGCTGCAGCACCCGGCGACGCTCCGACAAATGCGTTGCTGGAACCTCGCAAGCCAGTTCTGGTCGTCTTTGAGTTTAGTGATCCATCTAACGATCATATCTGAATAACAAATCAGATCATCGACGTTTTTCGTTTCACCAGTTGTAACGGCACTCCCCACGGGTCACGCAGCATTGCAAACGTGTCACCCGGCGGCAGTTCATGCAGGTCAGCCACGATCGTGGCACCAGCGGCAGTCAGACGCTTCACGTCCGCCGCAATATCGTGTGACACAAACGCCAAATGCAGAGCGGGCGGTTCGACTTTTGGAAAATCGAGCTTCGCGGCCCCGGCGTTTCCATAGATCTCCAGCATTACGGTGCCACTATCATCGGCCATAAAGTGTGCATAAGGAGCATCCATCATGCGCCGCTTTACCGTGAATCCCAGATGCTCCACGTACCAGCGAGCCATATTCAGGGGATCACTGACATTGAATGCAAGATGCTCAATCTTCATGGAAACACAATCCCTTCCGCTACCATGTTTGACAAACGAAACTGAGAACAAGAGAACCGGGCACTGACGCAAACATCTTGCGTCAGTACCGTTCTATCGTATATCAGAACGCTCCACCAATCATCTGCAGGATGCTGGAAACCGGTGCACTTCCGGAAGGTTGAGTCCACAGCCACATTGTTCTTACCAGTTCAATGCCGACGACGGCACACATGACCGACACGAGAGCAGAAGTTCCAATCAACACCTTGGTCCAGATACCCCAATCGACATCCGCCCTGGTCGCGCGACCTGCGGCAGGAAGGCCTGCAACCTGACTCTGGCCAGCATCGAAGTCGTCGTCTTCAAATTCTTCTGAATCGTGCACATCCAGATCACCGTCGTCTTCGAATTCCTCATCGTCTTCGAATTCGTCGTCGAATTCGTCGTCGCCTGAGGATGCTTCTTCGTCTGCGAATTCCTCGGTTTCTTCTTTGACAGCCTTCCTTCTGAGCGCTGGTACAGCAGTTGTCGGAGCTGAATCAAATTCGTCTTCATCTTCGTCTTCAAACGTCAGAACGCCGGTATTTGTGCCGACCTCGTCATCATCGTCATCAAGTCCCGCCAGTTCGAATTCACTATCGTTCCCTTTGACGGCTTTAGGGATTTCAAACTGTGTCGTCATCGCAGTGTCGGCAAATGCAGCCTTGGCACCACTGATCGCCTGCATTGGCATCGTGCGGCCCAAGTCGTCCGGTTGCATCGAGATGCCGCTGTCATCATCCAGATCCAGGGAAATTCCACTGTCTCCAGCGTCAAGCGTAATTCCGCTGTCAGCGATGTCCATCGTGATACCGCTGTCATCCTGCAGCATCGCACCGCTATCAAACGCCTCAAGGCTGATGCCGCTGTCATCAGCGTCCAGACTGATGCCGCTGTCCATTTCCAGCGAAATACCGCTTTCGTCTGCATCCAGACCAATCCCGCTCCCTTGCACGTCAAGGGAAATCCCGCTGCCCATTCCACCGTTTTTGACTCCAGATCCTTTGTTGATCAGCTTCAGGTCACTGTCATCAGGAGGCAACTGCAGGCGATTTGGTTTTACCGATGGGACCGGTGTCTTCATTGCCGACAGCGGAAGCGACGGCTCTGCCAGACGAATATCACTATCGGTACGATCAAGATCAGCACTCAGCTTTACGTCGCTGTCGCTGTCTTCATCGGGCAGCAGCAAATCTTCGCTGCCCATCAGTTTTACGTCACTATCAGAATCGATGCCATCAAACAGGGCTGTGCTTGCCAGGTCGTCTTCGTCAGCACCTTGTTCATCGGCCAGTACGACGTCACTGTCCTCGTCTTCAGTCGACAGACGCACGTCACTGCCGGAATCAAAGAAATTGAATTCTGATTCTGCGTCCGAGTCTGAAGAATCACTTGCTTCACTGTCTGATGCATTCACCATCACGACATCGCTGTCGGAATCGTCATCCATCTGAATTGTTGCGCCGAGATCAATTTCTGGCTGAGTCCCCGCGCCGACAAGTTTCACATCGCTGTCTGAATCAGAAATCCTGACATCACTGCCCCAGCCGCTGAGATCCAGTTCTTCGTCAGGCTCGTCTTCGTCGATATTTGGCCCGCTGTCGCCTGACAACCGGACATCACTACCAGACGTCGCAAGACCTCGAATTTCGTCATCCCCAAACAACGAATCATCGAAGAACAGACGCACGTCGCTGTCCGACGATGAAAGATCGTCTGCCTCAGGCTCTTCAAGAACCGAGGATGACGAATCGCTTGTGATAATCGGGAAGTCCGGCGACGAGTCTGTCTGACGACTTCGCTGGAATTCATCGACGTCCTGCTCCCGGAACTTCCAACTGCCTCGGTCTGCAAATCCCCGGATGTCGCCTTGCTCGCGAACCTTCATGAGTTGCTCGGTTGTCATGCCAAGCAGGCCAGCGGCTTCTTCGAGGCTGAGATATTTCTTTGCCATGTTTTCCAATACTCCCAGGAGGGGGACGTCCGTGCGAAAATGGTGGTGTCAGCATCCATCAGCCGGTTATTGTCGTCAGAAGTCACCGTCGCCGCCCAAACGAAAGGCATGACGACAATGTTCAATACACAATATCCTGCGCAGTTTGACTCATCAGTCAAATTCTAAAACGGTACCCCGCAGATGCAAGTCGTTTGTTGCGATCACGCAACGAGTTGCACCGGTTATATCGCGCTGGGTTCTGCTGCCGCCGATCCGTTGAGGCGTCACATTCGTCAGGAACGATACACTGCATACGGGTGGCCAGATGTCAACAAACCGCAAAAACGGTCCACGCGAACGGCTATCCCGTGCTCTCCTATGGGGGAGCTTCGGCGTCTGATCCACAAGGTCTTCAGGAAAACCCTATTAGCCAGAACCGGAAACAAATAAGCCTCTTTCCCATCCGAAACAAGCAATTCAAGCGCTACGACTCATACTCAATTGGCGACTTCGACGCATGACAAACAGCCCGCCAATGATCAGAGCGCCCCCCAGGGCCTGCGTAGTGTTGATTGTTTCTCCCAGCCAAATCCAGGCGGCCGCCATCGCCACGATGGGTGTCAAATTCTGGATCATGGCCGCCTGAGCCGCACCGGCATGCTTGACGCCATAGCTCCACATCGCAAGCGCCAGACCTGTCGACAGCGTTCCAGAATAGATAACACAGGCGATCATAGACGGGGCTTTCATCGCGGCAATTGAATCTGGTATTGAGCCTGCCCCCATCCAAAGGGCAATCACAATATGAAACGGCAATCCCATCGTTGCGGAACATGCGGAGAGTTGAATCGGAGAAATTTTTCCTAACAGCGTACGACTGAAAACAGTTCCGCCCGCCCAGGCAAGTGCCGCCGACAACGCAAACAAATTGCCAATGAACCGCGTTGCCGCCGCGCGGGATTCTGGTATTGCTCCGCTATCGACCGCGATTTCGGTCGCGGACAGTTCCAATGAAGCGTGTGACGTTGTGGTTGGCGATGCAGTCGGAGGAGGCGCTTTATGCAGCGTTACGATCATGGTTCCGGCGAACGCGATGATTAGCCCGATCCATGCCATCATCGGCAAAAATTCTTTCAAAAAGAATCTCGCACCAATCGCTGTCCACATCGGTACGGTCGCCATAATCAGCGCGACGTCCGCGGACGTGGCACGAGCGATCGCAAGCAGAAACAGAAACTGGTACGCCACGGAAACAATGGAGGCGTAGATGAAAACATCACGCTTCGACAATGTTCCGGACGGCTTGATGCCCCGCAGGAATTCGCGTCTGGCGAAATACATCAGCACCACGGATGAAATCACCAGGCGAACTGCGTTGAATGCGTAGGCATCAATTCGATTCAAGGCGACTTTCATGATGGGTATATTTACACCCCAGATAATCGCCACCAGCAACAATGACATGTCGGCCAGCCATAAATATCGCGCTGCGGCTGTAGTTGACTGCGAAGTAGTCTGAGCATTCATAGAATTATCGGTGATTGTGAATTGATGTCACTCGATTCGTAGAATCAACTACGACTTATCGAATTTCGCAGCAGGATAGGTGAAACCTGCCGCCATGACGCTCCCCAACTGTTTGGCGTTCGCGCAGAATACGGAGAGTTCCCGGCTTTGGCCCGGTTGGCAATTGGACCGCAGACGATTTTGGAGATCGAGAATGAAAACGTTAAGTCGAATAGTGAATCTTTGTCTGGCTGTGGCTTTGAGTTCATGTGCCTGTAGCGTTAAAGCATTTGCTGACGACTGGCCTCAATGGATGGGGCCACAACGTGACAACGTCTGGCGTGAAACGGGTATCGTTGAAAAGTTTCCGGAAGGTGGTCCGAAAATACTTTGGAGAACGCCGATTGCCGGAGGCTATTCCGGACCGGCCGTCGCGGGTGGCAAGGTGTACGTCACCGACTATGTCACGTCTGACGACGTCAAAGTTGACAATTTCGATCGTAAAGAATTTACCGGCGAAGAACGGATTCAGTGCCTGGATGAATCAACTGGAAAAGTGCTCTGGTCGCACAAGTATCCCGTCAAATACGCGATCTCGTATCCGTCCGGTCCTCGCTGCACTCCGAACGTTGAAGGCAGACGAGTCTACACGCTTGGTGCTGAAGGAAATTTAACTTGCCTGGATATTGCAGACGGAAACGTGATCTGGTCGCGTGACATGAAACAGGACTATGGTACCAAGGCCGCTCTGTGGGGCTATGCCGCGCATCCGTTAATTGATGGCGACAAATTATTGTGCCTCGCTGGCGGTGAAGGTAGTCACATCGTTGCTTTTAACAAACATGACGGCAAAGAAGTCTGGAAGAGTACGACATCGCCGGAGCAGGGATATTCGCCACCGACAATTTTCAATCATGGCGGGGTGCGACAACTGATCCTGCTGCGTCCGAATGCTGTCTCATCGATCGACCCAGCGACCGGCAAGGAATACTGGTCCATTCCTTACGAAGCCTCAAACGGCTCCATCATCATGTCGCCAGTGATGGTCGGCAACTATCTGTATGTTGCTGGTTACAGCAATCGCAGCGTACTCATCGAGATGGATTCCACGACACCCGCTGCCAAAGTCGTCTGGCGTGACAAGCAGAACATCATTTGCCCCGTCAACGTGCAGCCAATTCTCGACGGAAACGTCCTCTACGGCATGGATCAAAAAGGCGTGATGCGTGCGGTCTCCATTCCCGAAGGCGAACGTTTGTGGGAAACGCCGACACCGGTTGGAAAACGTGCTGCGGGATCTGACACCGCCTTTATCGTTCGTCACGAAGATCGCTACATTCTGTTCAACGAACTCGGTGAACTACTGTTCGCCAAACTGACTCCGGAAGGTTACACCGAAATCGATCGCGTTAAAGTGATCGATCAGACGAATACAGCCTTTGGACGTGACGTCGTCTGGAGCATGCCTGCACTTGCCAACAAGCACGCATACATTCGCAACGACAAAGAAATCATCTGCGTCGATCTGGCAAAGAATTCTTCAATTGTCGCAGCCGATGACTTTCATCCTCCTGAGTTCCGCCTGCTCTGGCCGGACGGACCTCCGCAAGCCAAAGGCGATGCCGACGCAGACAAGCCAGGCGTCTGGGTTTACCCAGCCACGGAAAATGTCAACGGCGCGGCGATCGTGATTTGCCCTGGCGGTGGTTATTCAATCCATGCCACCGACCATGAAGGCGTGCAGCCAGCGAAGTACTTCAACAGCATCGGTGTCACAGCATTTGTGCTGCGATATCGACTTTCGCCTTATCGTCATCCGGTTCCGCTCATGGATGCTCAGCGTGCTCTGCGACTTGTTCGAGCTCACGCGGACGAATTCAAAATCGACAAACATCGCGTGGGTATCATGGGCTTCTCAGCGGGTGGTCATCTCACATCAACTGCTGTCACGCACTTCGATGAAGGCGATGCGGCCGCTACCGACCCGGTTGATCAAGAAAACTGCCGTCCAGACTTTGGAATCCTCGGCTATCCTGTGGTCAGTTTCACGGCAGACTACGCCCATCGCGGCTCAGGCAATAATCTGCTCGGCAAAGACGCCACTGAAGAACAGCTAGAGTCTTTGTCGAATGAACTCAACGTCACAAAAGAAACACCACCGCTATTTCTGTTTCACACATCAGAAGACACTGGCGTTCCCGCTGAAAACAGCGTCAGCTTTTATCTCGCCTGCCGCAAAGCCGGAGTCCCCGCCGAACTCCACATCTATCAACAAGGCCCGCACGGCGTAGGATTGGCCAACGAACATCCCGCACTGTCTCAATGGATCAGTCACGCTGGAACATGGCTGCGGCAGAACGCTCTGCTCACATCAGGCTCTCGTCAGGCGATCGAGGGCGAAGTGCAACTTAACGGTGAACCAATGAAGTTCGGCACGATCGCATTCAAGCCAAAGAACAGCAACGATCCAGTTGCCTGGTCGATGGTGTCAAAAGGAAAGTTTAAGATCCCGGCAACCTCCGGAGCCGTACCGGGAACCTACAACGTCATCGTCACCAGCATGGGCGCTGTCGCTCCCGGCCCCACAGTCGATGACGCTAAAATCGTCACAAAAGATGACGTTCAACTGAATGTGGAAGCGGGCAACAATGTGTTCGATATCAAGGTTGTCGATTAACGTGTCGGGTTGCGAAAATTTAAAAATCACAACTTAAAAAAACGCCGTTCCAGGCTGAACCCCAGCTCCACCTCAACGCGGCTCAACAGGATCGCTCCGTTTCACCACTGGCAATCGAACGATGACCGCTATTCCAACGCATGCCAGCATGCCAACGACGACGGATCGCCATGTGGAGTCGGAAAGATAAATTGTGAGCAGCACTGCCAATATCACGCCTGAGACCGCTTTCACTTTCACATCCTTTCGGATTCCGCCGTGGATCTGCCAGTCGTTCAGGATCGCTCCGAAAAACCTTGAACGCAGAAGACGTGAATTGAGTTGCGGAAATGATCGCACAAGAAAGTAGCTGGTCAGTAGCAGGAACGGAGTCGTGGGCAGCCCCGGAATAAAAACGCCAACGCATGCCAGCACGAAAAATAGTCCTGCAAGAAGTAAAAAAACCAGTTTTGCAAAGTTATGCAACTGTCGATGCGGGGGTACTTCATTCGATGCTGGATCAGTCAAGATCTGAACTCCATCACTGCAATCGAATCAGAATTTCATTGCGGCGAAAAGGATTTGGTGTCCACGGAGGATCGTAGCCCGCGAACTCGACAGCATCAGTCCCAGGGAGCCCTTTGGCATCGATCCACGTCCGCAATCTGCTTTCGTTGGTCTCCACAGAGTTGGCATCCATTCGCCCTGAGAATCGAATGACAGCGAATCGGCCGCCGTCTCGCTTTTGGATTCGCACAGTTTCATCGACAGGCGCGGGGATGTGTTCGGCCGAGACTTTCTCCGGCACGACAAAAGCCATTTGTCCGTCGCGATCCTGCCCCTCAGGTTGCATGAACACAGGAGTCGTCATCGCGACCTTGCGTTCTTTGTCGTTTCCGCCACTGATGTATCGGAACAGACGTCCGAAACTACCGTCACTGCCCTGTGACTTCATCGAGGTCGTCACCAACATGAGATTCGGATACTCACGCACCTCAAACTGACTGTCAGATTCCACCACGCTGTAATTCGCCGTTTCGTACGAAGTGCGAGAGGTGAATCTCCATCCAACACCGAGGACGGCGACTAAAACCAGCACGATGGCAAAATACACCATCTGTTTTCCCGTCACTTGGAGTTTCATCGCAAAGATTTCACGAAGACGAAGGTTGTGAGATTGCTGCAGAAGATTTCAACAAGGCTGGCCGAGTTCGATCCTCGAATCTATTCTCCGAGTGTGATCGAGTGGATTTCGATCGTTTGCAATTTAGCTGCAAAATTCAGCCACGCTGCCCGGGAGCACGAAATCGACCTATGCGAAAATTCCTGAGTGCCTGATGTTTCGTCCGACGACCGGCTGTCCTCTTTCGCCACAGTTTAAAGGATCTGCTGCTCAATTGCAGCCGCATCAGCTTGATAACTTCACCAGGATTTAGACCAAATTGACTTCGAATAGAGTCGAAGGAAGTCCGATCTTCCCATGACATCTGGATAATCCTGTCAATGTCAAACTCCGTCAATTCATTTGGACCTGGATTGTCTGACATAATCGCAACTCACGGACTTACTCACGGGAGACACCATCTTGTTGCGGGTACCGCAATCGACAACAGGTCTTAACGAGATATTACTCCAACAATTCCGGGCTTTGAAATTGACGAAGAAATGCGGCTGGAAAACTTTACTTCACTCACGCCGCTGAATGCTCTTTTCATTCCCATGCCGTACATAAAGATCCTGGTTATCACGATTGCCTTGTCTAAACTATACTTATGCGTCGCTCAGATTTATCAGACTGAAGTAGCGAATGTGCTGGAGACTTTCGTCAAATGATCGTGTGGCTCGACTGGAGTGCGGAATGTCGAAACTGATCCTCCTGACCGGAGCGACAGGGTATGTGGGTGGCCGATTGCTTTCGCTTCTGCAGAATCAAAATATTCCTGTCCGTTGCCTGACGCGACGACCGGAAGCACTTGATGATCGCCGGTCCGCCACGACGGAAATCGTTTCTGGTGACGTCCTTGATGGCGGATCGCTTCAATCGGCTATGGAAGGCATCGATACGGCGTACTATCTGGTTCATTCGATGGGATCGAAGGGCGACTTCGAGGAACAGGATCGCATCGCGGCGACCAATTTCGCTGACGCCGCAAAGGTAGCCGGGGTCAAGCGGATCGTCTACCTTGGCGGACTTGGCAATCCGGATCAAACGCTCTCGAAGCATCTTCGCAGTCGACAAGAAACAGGAAACACTTTGCGAGCCCATCACCCCCAGGTGATTGAATTCCGCGCGTCGATTGTGATTGGTTCCGGCAGCCTTTCGTTTGAGATGATACGGGCATTGGTGGAACGACTGCCCGTGATGATCTGCCCACGCTGGGTGGATGTGAAGGCGCAACCAATTGCAGTTGAGGACTTGCTTGCCTATTTGATTGCAGCGTTGAATCTTCCTTTCGCCGGGTCGCAGGTCTATGAGATTGGAGGGCCGGATCAGGTTTCTTATGGGGAGATCATGCAGGAATATTCCCGTCAGCGCGGTCTGACCCGCTGGATGATTCCCGTGCCGTTTCTAACGCCTTATCTTTCCAGTCTCTGGCTTGGTTTGGTGACGCCGCTTTATGCTCGAGTCGGAAGGAAGCTTGTGGAAAGCCTTCGCAACCCGACGCTCATTTCGAACAATCTTGCCATGACAACATTTCCTGTGCGTCCTCGTTCTTTCCGTGATGCCATTGCTCGTGCTCTCGTCAATGAAGACCGTGAGTTTGCAGAGACCCGCTGGTCAGACGCTCTGTCTTCCGCAGGCGAACAGGCTTCCTGGGGAGGCAGTCGTTTCGGCTCGCGGCTGGTGGATTCGCGAACTGTGGTCGTCTCAGTCCCACCGGAGCAAGCGTTCGCGCCGATCCGACGCATTGGCGGTCGTACGGGCTGGCACTACGGAAATTGGCTATGGACGGTGCGAGGATTCATCGATCTGCTGGTGGGTGGTGTTGGCGTCAGGCGTGGACGCCGCGATGCCGAAAATCTGCATGTGGGTGATCCTCTCGATTTCTGGCGGGTGGAGTTGTTCGAGCCCGGACATCGGCTTCGGCTTCATGCAGAGATGAAAGTGCCCGGCCGTGCGTGGCTCGAATTCGAAGTCACTCGATGCGAAGAAGGCAGCACCATTCGACAGACAGCCATCTTTGATCCCCTCGGGCTTTTCGGCATTCTTTACTGGTACGGGATATATCCACTGCATCAATCGGTGTTTGCCGGAATGCTGCGAAACATCGCTCGTGCCGCCGAGACATCTGATGCATCTCGCCCAAAGACATGAGTGCGATCGATGGCGGGCAGAAGGCCAATGGGACTTGATTTAGTATCGCCAACCGGCCTGTATCACGATTCCGTCACTGAGATTGATCTTTGTTTGAGTGGACTGGTATTCGATATGGCGATTGAAGGCATATCCGAATTCGGCAAACCAGCCGCCTCCTCCTTCGACGACATGATCCAGCCCCAGCAACAATCGAATATCGCCCAGGGACAATTCGTCGGTTGTTGCGTCTGAGCGAGTTACTCCCCATGTGTTGCCGCCGATGCCTGCGGAGAGATATGTCCAGGTTTCACTGACTGCGCCGTCTTTAGCAAGTCGCCAGGCCAGGCGTGATTGCGGGAATTGCAGCTCCAGACGAGTTGATGGACGTGGCATCCATGTTAAGCCCACAGCAGGCAGTAGCGGCAGGTCAGCACGATCGAGGTAGACTGCTCCGAATGAAATGGATAGCTCCTCCGGCACGCAGTCCCACGTCAACAGACCCAGGCCAAAAAGCCGAAACGCATTGTCGCTGGTAGTAAAATCACTGCGTACAGAAGGCCTCACGATCGCCATCACACTCAGCCGATCACTGATTGACTTGCGGTAAAAAAAACTAACACCCGTTTCATAAAGTTCAACGGGAACGTCAATCCCTTGAGCTGCGTCGATGAAATCAACTCGGAACGCAGGAGTAATGCTAAGTATCTCTGGGATACCGGTATCAGCAGTTGCAGGTTCTGCAATAAGAGATCGCTCGGTCGCCCCCGACAGCTTTCTTCTGACCAGCCCCAGTGGAATTCCGATACTCATCGATGTTTCAAGATAGCGGCTGCTCAAATCGTTGCTCTCAGTGGCGACGAGCCAACCGCCAGCGACGGTTACTTTCTGAATCGCCTGCTTCTTATAGCGGACGACGGGCAACTCGACTGGTTGATTAAATATCTGGTCTGGATCATGGCTATTGGCTTCATAGGGATTGGTATAACAGTCCGTTTGATCAATAATCGGAGAGCCCATGACATTTGAGCCAGTGTCAATTGATCCCATATCGTTTGAGACCGCCGATTGATCGTTGTCGTTGGATTCCAGCCATTCCGGCGCGTGCTGAGCCACCCCGCACCGAGGCAGAATGAGTAGCACAGTAATCGAGATAACTGCGATGCGAAGCATGTCAATATCAGCAAGGTCGTTTCAGGGATGGGTGCCTCGCGACATTCAATGACCATAAGATCTGGTCACCACACTCTGGCTTCTCAATGTATCGCGGCCGTCTTGAAATTGAAGTGGATTCGAAGCTGAAAATTTCAGGAGTGTAGACTGCTCGTAATGTCGTTCCGCGATTCAGATGAACGATCCACAGATTTGTGGCGATTAGAGCCCGCATGATGTTTGAAAACAGGCAATTTTTGCCGATGTCTCAATTGAAACACCAATGGCCCGAAAAAAGCAATGACTTCGCTGTGCGCGAATCCCGTAGACTTTGGCTACAATGTCGTCCTGTGTTTGGTCTGGAAATTCGCTCAAGCAACGCGAGATCTGCAGTGTTGTCATCCCGAAATTTTGCGTTTTTGATTTTCATCGTGACGCTCGTTCGCGGTCTGGCGTGCTCAGCGCAAGAGGCACACGCTGCGGCAGACAACACGTGGCAATCCGTGGCTGCATTTACGAAAACGTATTGCGTCGAATGTCACAATGCTGCTGACAAGACAGCGGGGCTGAATCTCGAAGACTTCGGAACCAGCGTCGATCATTCCAGACAGACATGGGATTCAGCCACCTGGGAAAAAATCGTCAAGCGTCTTCGCGCGCGTCAAATGCCACCAGCGGCAGCAACGCATCCTGCGGATGATGAGTACCAGCAAACGATCGCGGCATTTGAATCTGTCCTGGACCAGGCTGCGATCGATCATCCGCAGCCGGGTCGCACTGATTCGATTCGTCGACTCAATCGCACGGAATACCATAACGCAGTGCGAGATTTGTTGGCGTTGGATGTCGATGTCAACTCGTTTCTGCCAGCGGATGAATCCGGTCATGGTTTCGATAACGTGACTGTTGGCAACTTGCCGCCAGTGTTGCTCAATCGATACATCACGGCAGCCGAACAAATCAGCCGACTGGCTGTTGGACGCGCGATGGATAGTCCGGCCGGTATCAACGTGCGAGTGCCTGCCGATCGGACTCAGGAAGCTCACGTGGAAGGATTACCACTTGGCACGCGCGGGGGAACGATCTTTGAATACCAGTTTCCATCGCCGGGAGAATATGAAATTCAATTGCGGCTGACTCGCGACCGTGATGAAAACCTGGAGGGGCTGAACGGCACGCACGACATTGACGTGCTGATTGATCGCCAGCGGATTCATCGCTTTACGGTTTCGAAAAAGAAAAAAACAAATGACAAAGACTATGAGGCGGATGATTCATCAATCGAAGCGAATCTGAAAAAGCGATTCAACATGACCGCCGGCCCACACACGGTCGGCGTCACGTTCCAGCAAACATCGGATGCTCTTTCTGAGATCAAACGCCAACCGTTCGAAGCCAGCTTCAATCGCCATCGGCATCCACGCCGCAACCCGGCAATTTTTGAAGTTTCCATCGTTGGCCCGCTGAATTCACCGACGTCTGATCCCGATTCCCAATCTTCCATCGCTGTGAATCAGACACCAAGTCAACGACAGATTTTCGTGTGTTCTCCGGCAACTTCGGACGAAGCCCACGCATGTGCAGAAAAGATCCTCCGTCGGCTCGCGCGATTGGCCTATCGTCGCCCGGTCACTGAGTCCGATCTTGCCGTGCCGATGCGATTCTTTGAACAGGGCATGAATGAAAATGGTTTCGAAGCCGGAATCGAATCGGCACTGTCCGCGATTCTTGTGAACCCATATTTCTTATTCCGCTCCGAAACTCAACCAGCAGATCATAAAGCCGGAACCGTCTATCAGATCTCCGACGTTGAATTGGCATCACGGTTATCATTCTTTCTGTGGAGCAGCTTGCCAGACGACCAGTTGCTTACGCTCGCCGAACAGAAACGCCTGCACGAACCAGACATTCTTCGCGAGCAGGTCGTACGGATGCTCAGCGACAATCGATCGCAATCGTTGGTCAGTAACTTTGCAGCGCAGTGGTTGTACCTGCGAAATCTGGATTCGCTCCGTCCCGATATGCGACTGTTTCCGGACTTCGACGACAATCTTCGTCTCGCAATGCGACGTGAAACGGAAATGCTCTTCGAATATGTCCTGCGTGAAGATCGCAGCGTGCTGGGATTGCTCAATTCAGACACGACGTTTTTGAACGAACGCCTGGCGCGGCATTACGGCATCCCCGGCGTGATCGGCAGCCAGTTCCGTCCGGTCAAACTTGATCCTGCTGCCAGTCATCGCGGCGGACTTCTGCGACACGGCAGCATTCTGGCTGTCACGTCGTATGCGACTCGCACGTCACCCACGATTCGAGGCAACTGGATTCTTGGCAACATTCTGGGCACGCCTCCGGCACCGCCGCCGCCGAATGTGCCAGGCCTGAAAGAAAAAGTGGAATCTGCAAACCTCACGATTCGCGAACGACTGGCCGAGCATCGTGCGAACACCGCCTGCGCGAGTTGCCATGACCTGATGGACCCCGTCGGTTTTTCACTGGAAAACTTCGACGCCGTCGGCCGTTGGCGAAACTTCGATGAGGGGCAGGCAATCGACGCGTCCGGAACTTTGCCTGACGGCACGAATATCACGAACTTCGCAGAACTGGAATCAAATATTCTAAAACGTCCGGAGATATTTGTGGGGACGATGACGGAAAAAATGTTAACGTATGCACTGGGACGGGGCATTCAACATTTCGATGCTCCAGCCGTGCGGCAGGTTGTTCGTGGTTCCGCCCGATACGACTTTCAGTTTTCGTCATTGATCATTGAAATCGTCTCCAGCGTGCCTTTTCAAAAGAGGGTTGTCGAATGAGTTTTATGAAACGAGCCTTGTCGCGACGTACACTTCTCCGCGGCGCGGGTGTCGCTTTCGCGTTGCCGCTGCTTGACGCAATGGTCCCGGCGAATACTGCGATGGCAGCTACCGTGGCGAATCCTTCAAAATTGCGAAGGTTGGGCTACGTCTACATTCCGATGGGGTTCAATCCTGAACCGTGGGTGCCCGCAGGCGACACGCTCGATAAGTTGCCGTTTACTTTGCAGCCATTGGAAAAGATTAAGTCGCACGTGACTGTTGTCTCCGGCATGGAACTGAAGAATGCCTATCCGGGTTCGCACGCGACATCGAATGCCGCGTTCCTCAGTGCGGCCACCGCTCGTCGGACTGAGAGTTCAGACTATTATCTCGGCACGACGGTTGACCAGATCGCTGCTCAGCATCTTGGACAGAACACGCAGTTGCCGTCATTGGAACTTGCGATGGATCTGCTCAATAATGTCGGGCAGTGCGACAACGGTTATGCGTGCGTGTATCAAAACAATCTGTCGTGGTCGTCGCCGACAACGCCGCTGCCGGCCGAGGCTCATCCACGTTTGGTGTTTGAGATTCTGTTCGGAGAAGGTGGCACGCCGGAAGCTCGCCGCGATGCACTAAAGCGTCGAGCCAGCTTGTTAGATTCGGTCACTGAAGAGATGCGCCGCTTTCAACTGCACCTCGGTGCAGGAGATCGCAACAAGGTTGAAGAATATTTCGAAAGCGTTCGAGAAGTTGAGCGACGGATTCAACGCGCGGAAGCGAATGTCGCGGAAAATCCGTTGCCGGATCTTGATCGACCCGTGGGTGTTCCAGCCGCGTACGCCGATCATGCAAGGCTGATGTTTGACTTGCAGTTGCTGGCGTTTCAGGGTGATATCACACGCGTGGTTTCGTTCCAGTTGGCGCGTGAAGCGAGTACGCGGACCTATCCGGAAGCGGGTGTTCCTGACGCTCACCATCCGGTTTCGCATCACGGCAAGAACCCCGAAAAACTTCTGAAGCTGGCAAAAATCAATCAGTTCCATGTTTCACTGTTCGCTGAGTTCCTCGAAAAGATGGCGGCGACTCGCGAGGGTGATGGAACGCTGCTGGATCATTCGTTGTACATGTATGGCAGTGGCATGGGCGATTCGGACGCGCACGATCACACAGACTTGCCGATTCTCGTTGCCGGTGGCGCTGCGGGGAACATGCGTGGGGGTCGTCATGTAAGGTACAAACAACATACACCGTTATCGAATCTGCATTTGACGCTGTTGAACAAGGCTGGGATTGAAATCAACAGGTTCGCCGACAGCAGCGGAGATGCCAGCGAACTTTTTGGCCCGTTGCCGATGTAGTGGGATGACCTTTCAGCCAATGAACTTTCTGCTCCAAACTCTCGTCCTCATCGTCCTGCCGTTATCCGCTATTGCGGGAACGGGCGGCAATTCCTCTGCGCCACTCGCCGACGCGGCCGAAGCTCGTGACTGGGCACTCGTCGCCAAACTCATCGAGCAAAGCGCTGATGTAAAAAAATTACATCCCGACGGCATGACTGCTTTGCACTGGGCGGTCTACCACAATCACCCGGCGACCACGAAGTTGTTGATCGCAGCAAAATGCGATGTCAACGCCACGACCGAATATAAAGTGACACCGCTTTCGATCGCATGCACTCACCCAGAAACCGAAACCGTAGAAGCTCTGCTGCAGGCGGGTGCCAATGTTGAATACGAAGCGCCTGGCGGCGAAACACCGTTGATGATTGCCGCTCGGACCGGCAACGCGACCGCTATCCGACAATTGCTGAAACATGGTGCGTCAATCACCGCGAAAGAAAAGCGAGGCCAGACGGCACTGATGTGGGCTGCCGCCGAAGGCAACGTCGAAGCCGTTGACGTCCTGGTAACTGCTGGCGTCGATCTGAACGCAACCAGTTCGTCAGGTTTCACCGCGATGATGTTTGCCGCCCGGGACGGACAGAGCGACGTCGTCCGAAGATTGATCGCTGCCGGTGTCGATGTCAATGTTGCCATTGAATCAAAGCGAAGCGGAGAGCGGTCGGCTCGCAACCGCACATCGGCGTTGATCTTTGCAGTCGAAAGCAGTCACTTCGAACTTGCAATGGAATTGGTCGTGGCAGGCGCGGATCCGAATGATCAGCGAAACGGATTCTGTCCATTGCATGTGCTCAGTTGGGTGCGGAAGCCGAACAGTGGGGATGACCCCAGCGGCGATCCTCCGCCGCGTGGTTCCGGAAATATGACCGATCTCGAATTCGTCCGAGCGATCGTCGCGGCTGGGGCCGACGTCAACGCAAAGCTGGAAAACGGCGACGGTGGCCGCGCCGAGCTGACACCACGCGGCGCGACGCCGATGCTCTATGCCGCGCGAACGGCTGATGTGCCGCTCATGATGAGACTGGTGGAACTTGGTGCTGATCCCGCAGAACCGAACGTCGATGGCTGTACGCCCTTGATGGCAGTCGCTGGTGTTGGAGTTCGATCAGTGAATGAAGAAGCCGGCACAGAAGTGGAAGTCGTGGAAGCGATTGAGTATCTGGTCAGCCTTGGGATGGACGTCAACACGGTGGACAAGAATCAGGAAACAGCGATGCACGGCGCTGCGTATCGCAATTTTCCTCTCGTCGTGAATTGTCTTGCAAAACACGGAGCGAATTCGAAATTCTGGGATCACAAAAACAAGCTCGGCTGGACACCGGTGATGATCGCTCAGGGAAAACGCCCGGGCTCTTTCAAGCCATCGCCAGAAACCGAAAGTGCATTGCGAGCTGCTATGTCAAAGCCGTAAAGAATAAAGCCGCCAAACACCAACATGCGTCAGGATCAGAATACCTGCCCAGAGACTTAGTGCATGAAAAGCTCGCCATAGTGTTTTTCGTTGTTTTTGGCGACTGGAGGCGAGTTCTGATGGCTGAACAGGAATCTAGAATCTTGAAACGTGTAAGGGCACGTCTCCAGCTTCGGCATTCGCACAACATCGTCCGAGATCCGTAGAACGCTTCACAATGCTCCGCATCAGGGCGACGCAGGGCTAGTTCCTGCGATCCGCAGAACGGCAGCACTCGCGAAGCCCGCTGTCGCCCGGCCTCGAATGAGGGGATGCCAAACATGTACTTCAATCCCGTGTCCGGCACCAGAAAAAACTGCGTGACCAGCAAGCGGAATCGTGCTACAATCTATTACAAGGAGACGCCCAATGACACTCAATGTTCATCTACAATTGCCATCGGAATATGTTGCCGCTCTGCAACAGCATGTGGCGGAGACTGGTGGAGAAATTGACGCCTACGTCAGCGAAATCGTGGCTGACAGTTTGCAGTCCGAAGTGGAATCCGCCCGGCGCAAATTGACGACTCAGGGCACATTTGGCGACTGGCTGAAACAATGGGCCAACCGCCATCCACGACTTGACCATGAAGTCGATATCAGCCGCGAATCCATCTATGCGGGCTGTGGCGATCTGCTTGGGCGTCAGCATTTCTCTGCCGCCAATTTCTGATTTCGGGAGATACAATTCCAGCCCCCGTCGTCACTTGTTAGAGTCCGGCCATGATCCAACCTTCTCGTTTTGCAATAATCGATGAACTGCTCGATCCCGTGAGTAAATGTCTGACGCCGGACGTTGCTCGTAGCATCGCTGGCTTACGAGCCGCACCGGATGTGCAACAGAAATTGGAAGACTTCGCGGAAAAATCGACTGAAGGAACGCTGACTGCCGAAGAGCGTTCCGAATACGAAGCCTGTGTGAGAGCGATCAATTTTATCAGCATATTGCAGATGAAAGCTCGCGCCGCCATTAACACAACACAGGGCTGACTCGATGGCATTGGATGCTGCCACTCGACGACTGGTCCGCCAGCGTGCTGATAATCGCTGTGAATACTGTCAGTGCCATCAGGATCTGCTGCCCCTGATCACATTTCATGTCGAACACATCATAGCAAAGCAACACGGCGGCACCGACGACGACTCCAATTTATGTCTCGCGTGCCACTGGTGCAATTTTCACAAAGGGCCGAATCTGGCAACTCTTGTGGACGACGAACTTGTCCCACTCTTCCATCCTCGGCAGCAAAACTGGGACGACCATTTTGTTCAGCGAGACAATCGAGTTGTCGGTTTGACGGCAACCGGGAAAGGCACCGTCGAATTGTTCAACATGAACGACGACGACCGATGCAAGCTTCGAGCCAGAGACGATTCGCATTGATGCGAGACAAGCTGGCCTCCAATGTACTCATCACGCGCCGCAGTGATGGTTTTTTTTTGCGGCAGGCAAGCAATCAAAATCACTGCTCATTTGCTGCCAATCTCTGATCCATCGTTCCGGTGCAGCCATGCTGGATCCACAGTCTCGCACAACAGATGGTGCAAATTCACGCACGGTAGAAAATCGCCACAATCGTGAAGGCAATAAACCCATCCGTCAGCGTGGCCCCGCCCCTTGACAGTCCGAGGGGTGTCCCCTCAAGAACATAGACGTCGCTCGCGTCCGAATCCGGAATGCATTCCGGCACTGTGCTTGTGCATCAGGGCAACGCAGGGGCAGTTCCTGCGATCAGCAGAACCGGAGCGAACGCGCAGCCTACAGTCGGCCGACCTCGGCAGAGGGGATGGCAAAAGGCATGAACCAACATACTGTCGTCGTCGATTATCGCTAGAATGCTGACGTTCATTCGAATGCCGCCAAATTTTTAACCCAAATGACTTTCATCCTCGCTGCATCGACACCGCCATGTCACTTTTACGACACTCGTATTGACCCCTTCACGAAGTAGAACGTTCATGTTACAAAAGGACTTCGAAATCGAAGAATTCAGCGTCCGTTGATCCAGTTGTTTTGCCAGAGATTATCTCAGGTGACACCATGTATTTGATAGTTTTGTTGGAGGAGGCAGAATGCCAGCACTGAATTGGGGCTTGATACAAGACGGCGGTGTTCAGGAATCGCTGATGCACGCGATTCTGTACGCGCACGATCCGCAAACCATCCTTTTTGGGCGTCCTGGGAAAGACGCTGGCCAGGATGCCCGCGCTGCTGATGGCACGATTGTTTACCAGTCGAAGTACCGAGACAGTCTGGACATGGACGAGGCGGTCAGCCTTGCCATCGCCGAACTCAAAACGATCAAAACGTACCGTTCCACAGGTCACGCTAACTACACGCATTGGACGAACGCAAATCAGTGGGTGCTGTTCGCCAATCTCTCGATCAACCCGAACGACGACACGAAATGGAAGACCAAGGTTGTTCCTGAATTCCTGAAGGAAGGGTTGACCGCTAGCTACTGGGGCAAAGAGATTATTGAGGGCAAGCTTGCAAAAGTACCAGAAGTCCGCGAAGTATTCTTCGGACAGGAAAATCGCGTCCTTGTCGTATCATTCAAAATCGGGCGGCGGGTTCCGCGAAGAGTTATTACGCGCACTCGGACGATCTCAGCGAAGGTCAGGAACTGACAGGTCGCTGGGGAGGTCGAGCGGCGGGGATGCTCGGGCTGTCGGGAGAGGTCGATAAGCTGAGCATTGATTGGCTCTGCGACAATCTTGATCCGCGATCCGGGGAGCGGCTGACGCTGCGGACGAATAGTGATCGCACTGTCGGGTACGATTTCAATTTTCATCTTCCAAAAGGCGTGTCGCTGGCGTATTCGTTAGGGATGGATGATCGGATACTGACGGCCTTTCGCGACAGTGTCGATGAGACGATGCATGAGATCGAACGCGAAGCGAAGACTCGCGTGCGGCGGCATGGAGTCGATGCGAATCGCACCACCGGCAATCTCGTGTGGGCGCAGTTCATTCACAAGTCCGCCAGACCCGTCAACGGCGAACCCGATCGACACGTTCATGCACATTGTTTCGTGATGAACACAACGTGGGACCAGAAAGAACAGGCATGGAAGGCCGGACAGTTTCGAGATCTCAAACGCGATGCTCCATATTTTGAAGCGGCGTTTCATGCTCGCATGGCGATGAAGATGCGGGAGCTGGGTTATGACATTCGTCGCGAAGGCAAGACGTGGGATATCGACCAGATTCCCAAAGCCATGACAATGAAGTTTTCGCGACGCACCGACCAGATTGAAGAACTCGCCCGGAAAGACGGCATCACGTCGGATGCCGCGAAAGATGGACTCGGAGCCAAGAGCCGCGAGAAGAAGCAGGCAGGCTTGTCGATGACTCAACTGCGGACATTGTGGAATCAGCGGCTCGACGCTGCCGAACGAGACGTCATCGCTCAAGTGGCGAATGTGACGACAGAGCCACGCACGATTCAAGCGGACGCGGAACTGGAATCGGCGTCGCTATCACACTCATCACTGCACTGTTTTGAGCGACATTCGGTCGTACCGACGAAAGTGCTGCTCGCCGAAGCCCTGCGGCACGGAGTCGGACAGGTGAGCGTCGATGTACTTCAGCAGATCCCGTGCAACGGACCGCCTGGGGCGGCAAGGGCATCGACTTTGCGACAGGTCGCAGGATCTGTCTCCAACGCCGGTGCCAGATGGGCCTTGATGCGAGCATCGATCACCATGGGGCCGCGACAGCCCCAGTGCTTTTGTTCATTGAATGCGTACACTCCGAAAATATCGGCTGCTGGATTGCTGCGAGTAAACGTGACCCACAGAAAATTGCTCAGTGACGCGCCACAGAATTTTGCATCATCGACGAGCACTATCAATGGGAAGCCCGCTAAGGCTGCCGCGTCCATCGTCTGCAGAGCGTCGCAAAGTTGTTGCGGCGCTGCATCTGTTTCGTGCGGCCCGACCGACCATTTTGGTCCACTGACCGCCATAATCCCCGGCTGACAAACGGTAGGTTCTGAGAATCCAACCGGCAGTCGAAGTGAAGACGGTATTTCCGTCACTAACTTTCTGCGGACTCGGCCTGCCGCCGCCATCACCAGCTTGGAACCGCAGTTCAGCCCGCTGCCGCTATAGTCGAGCGTGTCCATCGTTGTGCGAGTTTGAAAATGCAGATCGCGGGTGAGATCAATGCGTTCGAGAATGTGCCGCAGGAAGGCGGCCTTATTGTGGATATCAAGCTGTGGATTATCTTCCTTCGCTGCGATGATCAGATACTTGGCAAGAGAGAGTTGCCCTTGTCCCAGAATCGCATTGGCATTTGTCAGCAGTTCCTGCGGTGTTCGGTCGGAGTTGTAGGGAACGTAGCGTTCGCTGCCGATTGCAAGCAGCAACGGATGCACGCCTGCTTCATCGACGGCATGAATTGAATGTACACCGGGCAGTACTGCAGGAATCGCCGGGCCCGTCATTTCATGAATCAACGCGCCGAAAATCGAATCTTCCTGCGGCGGACGACCCACGACCGTAAACGGCCAGATCGCATCGCGGCGATGGTAGACAGCATCAACATTCACGACAGGAAAATCATGCGTCAGACTGTAATATCCCAGATGATCGCCGAACGGACCTTCGGGCAAAACGCGATCCGGATCGATCGTGCCACTGATGCAGAAATCTGCATCCGCGCAAATCATCGGGCCGCCATCCCGACGAATCATCCGCAGAGCTCGGCGCGATAAGGCACCAGCGAATGCGACTTCGGGAATTCCATCCGGCAGCGGCATGACTGCGGCGACAGCCAATGCAGGTGGACCACCGACAAGTATGTGGACTCGCAGTGGCTGGCCTTTGCGAATCGCCGCAGCATGATGAAATCCAATGCTGCGATGAATCTGATAGTGCAGCCCGACTTCCTTGTCTGGTTGATATTGATTGCCGCTGATTTGCACTCGGTACATCCCGAGATTCGAATGGACATAACCTGGCCGGTCCGGATGTTCGGTGTAGACCTGAGGCAGCGTGATGAATGCGCCACCGTCGTTGGGCCAGCACTTCAGTTGCGGCAGTTTGCTGAGCGACGTGGTGCATTCCATGACGGGTCCGGAACTTCGCTTTGCACAACGCATGGAAACCAGAGTTCGCAGCATCGAAGGCAATCGAGCTGGATTCTTCAAAGCGAACAGTGGATCTTTCTTTGACTGGACCAATGATTCAACGCCCCGCAGTGCATCGCGGAAGATGTATTTGGCCCGCTCCAAAGTTCCGAAGAGATTGCTGACCATCGGAAACTGGCAGCCGATGATGTTTTCAAACAGAATCGCCGGACCGCCGCGTTCGCAGACACGACGGTGAATCTCAGCCGCCTCCAGATTCGCATCGACCGGTATTTTCAGACGCAAGAGCTGGCCGCTTTGTTCCAGATCGCGTACGCATTCCTGAAGGCTGGCATATCCCATGTTGAAAACATCAAATGTAGGACGGGACAATAGTCTCGTCCTGTTGTGATTGGGTGAGGTCTGGACGGGTCTGGCGACCCATCCTGCGAGGGATTAGACTCCCAGATCGCGTTCGATACGTTCCAGTCTTTGTTCCATGGCATCGATTGCGTTCTGGAGTGTAGACATGTTCGACGTCATTTCACGAAGTTGTGTTTGCAATCCGTGCAATAAAGCAGAATCAATGCCCGCAGATGCCGCAGGAACTGACGAATTCTGAACCACGGAATTCTGAGGTGTGGCAACAGTGGCAGGTCGAGCTGCGACCGCTGCTGGAGTCGGTGCCGCTGCGGGGTTTTCGTCTTCGGCCGACAAATTCGCAGCCGCCATCGTCATGTTTTCTTTGGGCAAATAGAGCGTGTGGTCCACTTCTACGCCACGACGTTCAAGACCACCATTGCTTTGAACGAATCCCTTTTCCTGCATCGACTGCAAATCGGACTTCAATTGCTCCTGGCTGTCGATGCGCACCATACGGCTGGCCCGAGTTCGCAATTCTCCCGGTTGCTGCCGACCGCGCAGCAAGAGTTCACACAGGATCGCAAACTGCGTCTCCGTAAAGTCGAACTTATGCCGCGCATAGTGCCGGTATCGCGCCGCGCGGCCGCCATCAGTGAAGACTTCAGCGACTAGCCCGAGTTGTCGTAGTTGCTCAAGCGCGTCCGCAACTTCCCCTTCTGAGTATTCAGTCACGGGATCGCGATTACTCTTCTGATTGCAACCCGTTGCAGCACCCTTCAATGTCATTGGATACTGATCAGGAGTTGTAAACCCCTTTTCCATCAGTGTTCCAAGAACTCGACGCTGCAGTCGAGTGAGTTGGCGGATCTTGTTTTTTTCTTCTTCTTCGCTCATGGAAGTCGTTCCGTCTGGAGTTTATTGAATCGTGATGGATTGTAGAGCATTGGGAAGAACTGTCCTCCCAGTTGTTGGCCAGGAGGAATAACGGGAATTCCGTGGAGCAGTGGCTGGTCCGATTCGCTGCGAACTCCATCAAGCACCACATTGATCACAACCGCGCGACGTGGATTGGGAGTGCGATTTTCAAACGAACCATGAATTGTCAACGGATGGTGAAAGACACATTCTCCGGCCTTGAGTTCAACGGGAACGTGGCGGTTAAACTGCTGCCACTGTTCTTCATTCAGGACGCCTTTGATTGCGTCCATGTCGCCTGCCAGCCCGGTGATTGGCAATAAATCCCAGCGATGACTTCCGGGGACGTAATGCACACAGCCGTTGTCGATCGTGCTGTCGTCGAGACCAATCCAGCACGTCAGATGAGCCATCGGCTTGGTGCGAATCCAGTACGAATAGTCCTGATGCCACGCCACGACTCCGCCATGCATTGCCGGTTTGCAGAACAATTGATCGTGCCAGAACCTGACGGCTCCTCCAAGCAACTGAGACGCGAGCGTTGTAAACTTTGCGTTCCAAAGGATGTCATGAAATGCCGGAGCAATCCGCCATGCTCCGAGCGCATGAAACAGCACGCGGCTGGGATCAGGAGATTCGTTCGAATTGTATTCGTACCAGAATTCCGAACCCGGATGGCCTGGCTCCGTGAGCGTTGCCAGTTCTTTTCGTAGTTGTTCAATCTGGAGATCGGTCAATATTTTTGGCCCGGCCACGTAGCCGTTTTCGTGAAAGAATGCCAGTTGATCACCAGACAGCTTCCACTGGTTCCGTTCCTGCTCCGATGCCGTTGATACGAACAAGTCGTTGATTGGCTGATGAAACTGAGACAAATCCTGACCAATCATAACGCATCTCACTGGATCTGTTGGAATACTGTATCTGTTGGAATGCCACAAAACTCTGTCGCCGGATTGTAGTCAACTTTTCACTCTTCAGTGCAGGGCAACACAGCCAGATTTGAATGATTGTTTTTTCCATCCGAGAAATCACGCTATGCTGCACGAGATCCCAACCGAGGTACATTCAACGGCTACGTTTTCCATGTCCCTTCTCCCCCTTCGGGGCGTGCGATCTATGAAGTAGCGGATTTATTCCAGAGAATTCAATTCCACTCCTGGGTTGCATGGTGGTTGAGACCAACGTGACGGAGCAGATCATTGGAGCAGAAGGACGCAGAGAAAACCGAGTTTACAATCCCGAGTGATCTCTGCAATGAATTGGCAAGCGAATGGGGGCAGACGAATGGAATGCTCGCACACGAATCTATGAAATTCCACATTCGTTTGCCAGCAGCTCGTTTCCGCCGTCTGGTGACGTCCGCTACGCTTGACAGCCCAGCGACAATGAATCAAAGAACCTCAACCAATAAATCGCAAATCCTTCCAGGGGGAGAAGGGACTTCGACAAAGCCGCTGAAAACATGATAATAGATCCTTAACGGCGTTGGGCGAGGGGGACCATCGCAAGACAATCCACAGCTTCATTTCTGCCCGTGTGAATTCATTTTAGGAATCCAACATTGCAATCCCTGTCAGTTCATTTCCTTCCTGCCCTGATGCATGCCGAAAGTCTATCCGGTGGCACGGCTGTGATCATCGATATACTTCGCGCGTCGTCAACGATCACGACAGCTTTGCTGAATGGTGCAAGTTGCGTGATTCCATGTGGTACTCCGGACGAAGCGAGAAAAATTCGCCAGGCATCGCCAATCAACTCTGTGCTTTTGGGTGGCGAGCGTGGCGGAGTCTTGATTGAAGGTTTCGACTGCGGAAATTCACCGACCGAATATCCATCCAGTCGCGTCTCGGGAAAGACGATTGCATTCACCACCACAAACGGTACGAAAGCCTTGTTGAAGTCGGCAGCGGCGGAAACGATTTTGATCGGGGCATTCGTAAATCGACAGGCGTTGGTTGACCGACTCCATGCCGATCAACGAGCTGTGCATCTGGTTTGCGCCGGGACGGACGGTGAGATCACAGGTGAGGATGTATTATTCGCTGGCGCAGTTGTGGAGATTCTGCTGGCTTTGCAGCAGGATCGCTGGGATCTGAATGATAGTGCCAGAATTGCGCGGGCCTTTTGGCAGCAGAGCATAAACGGTGAAACTCGTGAAGCACTGTCCGCAGGAATCGAATCCGCCATGCGGCAGACACACGGAGGGCTGAATTTGATTGATCTGGGTTACGACAATGACATCAACTTGTGCAGCGCCGTCGATTCCATTGGTGTGGTGCCGGTATTGCACGGGAATCAACTGGTGTTGGACTGAGATTCAGGGGGCCGGGATTCTGCTTGAAGGGCCGTATCTCTCGACACACGAAACACAACTGGCCGATATCGGGAAATTCCTGCCATCGCGGATGCGGATATCCTTCAGTTGAATTTGGTGAACTTCACGACGAAACTGCGGTTCTTCTCGGCTGGCACGCTGGTGCTTTAATCGTAATCCGATGCGTCAGCGAGCGATTTGAGACGACGAAAGCAGGCCATTCCATCCCTCACTGACGTTTCGGGTTGCGAAAATACATGAAATCGACAGCCTGCTGGTACGATTCATTCAATTCCCGTTCATCAATTAACAACGCAAGAACAATGCAAAAACCACTTCCATTCGACGCCGCCACTGTTCGCCGCATCGCCGAAAAGTATCCAACGCCCTTCTATCTGTATGACGAACAAGGCATTCGCGAGTCTGCTCGCAAACTTAACGCGGCCTTCGCATGGTGTCCCGGGTTTCGAGAATACTTTGCCGTCAAGGCTCTGCCGAACCCATACATTCTGGAGATTCTGAAGGCCGAAGGTCTCGGTGCGGATTGTTCGAGTCTGGCGGAGCTTGAACTTTCAGAACTCATCGGTTTGACCGGCGAAGATCTGATGTTCACATCCAATAACACGCAAGCCTATGAATATCAGAAGGCCGTCGATCTTGGAGCCGTCATCAACCTGGACGACCTGTCTCACATTGACTATATGAAAGAACACGTCGGCCTGCCGGAGCTACTCTGCTTCCGGTACAACCCCGGTTCCGCGCGCGAAGGCAATGTCATCATCGGCAAGCCGGAAGAGGCCAAATATGGCTTTACAGAAGAACAGCTTTTCGAAGGTTACGCCATCCTGAAATCTGCCGGGGTCAAGCGCTTCGGCCTGCACACGATGGTGGCATCAAATGAACTCAACGGTGACTTCTTCGTCGAAACCGCTCGAATGGTGTTCGACCTTGCCGTGCGAATACATCAGAAACTCGGCGTGCGGATGGAGTTTGTGAATCTCGGCGGCGGCATCGGCATCCCGTACCGACCTGAACAGCAACCAGTCGATCTGAACGCCGTCGGTCAGGGTGTGAAGAAAGTGTACGACGCAATGATCGCAGGCACGCCGCTCGACCCATTGAAGGTGTTGATGGAAAACGGACGCATGATTACCGGTCCGCATGGTTTTCTTGTCACAACGGCCATTCATCATAAACACATCTATCGCGACTATGTTGGCGTTGATGCGTGCATGTCCAACCTGATGCGTCCCGGCATGTACGGTGCTTATCACCACATCACCGTGCTGGGCAAAGAAAACGCCCCGCACGATCGGACCGTCGATGTTGTCGGATCGCTGTGCGAAAACAACGACAAGTTCGCCATCAATCGTCAACTGCCATTGGTTGAACGCGGCGACCTGCTGGTGATTCATGACGCTGGGGCTCACGGCCACGCGATGGGATTTCAGTATAACGGTAAACTAAGATCTGCTGAACTGCTGTTGAAGCCTGATGGCTCTCTGAAAATGATTCGTCGAGCCGAAACGCACGACGACTACTTCGCGACCCTGGACTTCAGCGGTCTGGCATGTGCTGCGAAAAATTGAACCACCAGGACACAGTAATATGCGAACGATCTGGCAGTTTCATACATCGGGACAACTGGTGTTTGGCTGGGGAGCTGTCAAGCAACTTTCGTCATTGATGCTGCGACGAAAGTTTCAGCGCGTCTTTCTGGTCACAGACAACATCCTTGCCGCCAACGGAATTCTCGATCGAGTTCGCGGACCACTGATTGATGCGGGTCTTGAGGTAGACGTCTTCGACGGCGGCGAACCAGAACCTTCAGTGAACGCCGCGATAAAGACGCTGGAGCAAGCTAGCGAATTTCGCCCGGATGTCATCCTGGGCCTTGGCGGTGGTAGCAATATGGATCTGGCCAAGGTCACAGCAGCCGCATTTTCCCACGATGGCTCGCCGAGCGACTACTTTGGCTGGGATCGAGTTCCCGGACCGGTTGTCCCGTTGGTTTGCGTGCCAACGACATCCGGGACTGGCAGCGAGGTTTCTCATGCAGCAGTGCTGACAGATACCGCAAACGCCATGAAGGTCAGTATGCTCAGCAACTACCTGCGTCCCGCAATCGCCGTCGTTGATCCGGAACTCACGCTGTCATGTCCGCCCAAAGTCACTGCCGACAGCGGCATTGATGCGTTGACTCACGCGATCGAAGCATGCACCGCAATTGATTTTGAAAAGCTGGAATTGGCAGATGAAGAAACGGCCGCCTACGAAGGTCGCAATCCGCTGGGAGAATGTCTGGCGGAGAAAGCCATGTCGCTGATCGGTCAGCATTTGGTCACCGCCGTCCGCGAACCCAATAACCGCGCCGCGAGAGAAGGGATGAGTCTGGCCGCAACGCTGGCTGGGATGGCATTTTCAAATTGTGCCGTTGCCGTTGTTCATGCATTAGAGTACCCATTGGGCGGCGAACTTCATGTTTCACACGGAGCTGGCAACGGTCTGCTGCTGCCGTTCGTGATGCGATACAATTTGCCCGAACGTCGCGCCACATTCGCCCGCATCGCCACGTTGCTCGGTGAACAAACCAACGGGCTAGATGAAGCAGCCGCTGCGGAGCTCGCGATTTCAGCCGTTGAAAAATTGAAACGAGCCATTCACATCCCGGAACGCATTCGCGACATCGGCGGCCGCGAAGATCAGTTGCCACGGTTCGCCGCGAAGTCGTTTGCCATCAAACGCCTGATGATGGTGAATCCTCGTCAGCCCACAGAAGCCGATCTGCTTGGCATCCTGCGTGAAGCGTTTTAATTGGCCGAAAAGTGGCGAGAATGCTGATCTCAAAAGGGAATGAGCGAACTGAAGAAGTTCACAACAGCAGATGTGCCTGGATACACGAAAATGATCAACAACAAAGGGCAGGCGCAAAGCAAGATGCAGGCGTTCTTTCGGCGGCGTTTGAATCGCGTGATGGTTATGATGCAGGCGCTGTGATGAAGCCATCTCCAGCCGCTAATGGATATCCATTCAAAAACGAACGACCATCGACTGCTTTTCGACCTTCCGGCTGCAGCTTCAGAATCTCCAGCCAACCATCACCTGTCGCCACGAGCAAACGTCCTTGATGTTCTTTCACATTGCCAGGTTCGCCGCGAGGCATTGCGTCATCGTCAACCACGACGCTCACCTGCGACACAAGACAACGCAACGGTGCTTGATCGCGTCGTTGCAAAACCGTTGACGCCTTTGGCCACGGCTGCATCGCTCGAATGTGACAATCGATTTCATGTGGGAATTTTGACCAGTCAATCACTCCCGCTTCTCGAGGAATCTTCGGTGCCAGAGTTACCTGCGATGCGTCCTGTGGCCTAAACACGGCCGTGCCTTCATCAAGCTGACGCAAAACATCCAGCGTCAGCGGCACGGACAAATCTGCCAATCGCAACATGAGTCCGCCAGACGTTTCTCCATCGTCAATCGGCGTCTCGACAAATCCCACCATTGGCCCGGAATCCAGTGCCGGTTCAATCTGAAAGATCGTCACACCGGTGATGAAATCACCCTTCCAGATCGCATACTGCACAGGAGCCGCACCTCGATATCGAGGCAACAGCGAACCGTGCAGATTGAACGCCCCCAGTCGTGGAATAGCCAGCAATTCCGGTTTCAGAATCTGCCCATACGCTGCCACCACGAACACATCGGCCTGCAAAGATCGCAACGTCTCCAGCATTTCAGGACGATTCACACGTTCCGGCTGAAATACGGGCACCGACTTCGCAACCGCCAGTTCCTTCACCGGATTCACATGCTGATGATGCCCGCGCCCGGTCTTTTCTGGCTGCGTCAACACACCGACGATTTCAAATGGCGAATCCAGCAACGCACGAAACGGCGGGACAGCAAAGTCACCGGTTCCCATCAACACAATTCTCAACGGCATTACACACGACTCATTGTTTGGTCTTAGAAAAATCCTGCTTCGGCAAACAGTAAGGCGGTCCAATCACGATGGCAAGTGTCAGCACTAAGGCCATGCGTGTTTGATTGGAAAAAAGCCAGCGAGGGAAGGGCGGGGAAACTCGCCGCGTGGAGATTATCCCAATGAATAGTTAGCTGCGGCAAGACGATTCGAAATCTCCCTTCCTCGGTGAAGGTCACTTTGGTTAAAGTTCATTTCAAAGCGACCTATGCCCACGAATTCATTCCGTACGACATCCCACGATCTTCTTGACCAGTTACAGCCTGCGTCGGGATCGCCGTTTGTATGTCCGGGAAGCAGCGTCGCGATTTCACGATCGATCCATCTGGCGCGGCTGAATGCGGCGTGGCCGGGTTGCGATCAGTGTGAATGGCGATTCGATTCAGAAGGATTGGCCGAACGCACGGTGCAGGAAACGGACCGCATTCGCACTCACCGTATTGATGGAATTCGTCGCACGGAATTTGGTATTCGAGGCCAGTATATCAATGATCTTGATCGCCAAACCGCCGCTGATCTGACCCGCATCTTCTGCGCATGTCTGCACGAACAATCGTCTCAAGTTGATCCCCGTGCCGACGAGCGGACTGGCGTTAACCCAATGTCACCCAATTTGGTCACTACATTTCCTATCCGGGAGGGCGAAGCTCCTGCTAAGCGGCTAGAAACGTTGAACATCGAATCGCGAAGCGGCTCGGCGGGAGCCTCGCCCTCCCTGGCTCCAGCCTCGCCAGCCCTAAATCGAGCGACGTTCCAATCCATCGCCCCGGTTGTTGTGGGCTACGACGGGCGCAGTGCGTCGGTTGATCTGGCGATTGGCGTCGTCGCCGCCAGCCGCGAATTCGGACTGCCAGTCATTGATATCGGTCGCTGCACAGCCGCCTCAATTCTGGAAGCGGCCCGCTCCTTTCGTGAATGCAGCGGCGCGATTATTGTCACTGGTGCCGGATCGCCGAATGCATGGGCGGGCCTCGACGTCTTTGATCGCAGTGGCGATACTGTTCCAGTTGTGTGGAAGGATGTTGGCGTGCAGTTGGAACACATCAGTTCCGACACCGGAGCGTTTCTGAAATTGCAACTTCCCGACACTGCAACACGCATGCGCTGGGCACGAAGATTGACTCGCCAATCAGGCCCACACAATGTCGTCAGCTTTGAAGATCGGTATCGCGATTGGTTGCTGAGATGGTATCCGAAACAATCCAATTTACGAATTCTTGTCCGTACCGATGACGATCTGATTCAGCAGCGTCTGGCATGGATCTCTGAAGTCACCGGGCTGGAAATCATTTGTCGCAGCTTGCATGATTCCTCTGTGCCGCCGCATGTTTCTATGACGGTGACGGTGCCTGAGGATGATCGGCAATTTCAAATCATCAATGCCGCCAACCAACGCGTGACTGCCGACCGACTGGCGTTGATGCTGAATCGAGCGATGCACAGTCAGTCGGCACACGTGACCGCTCACGCCGACGCGGCGTCTGGCAGATTCTGGATTTCTGATGCCGCCAGAATCGGATCGCCAGGATCCGCAGAATCAATTCGCGATGCCCTTGTAACTTTAGGACTTGTTTCGCGTTTGATCGAAAGTAAACGACTGAACAGCGAAATGTAATTGTTCGCGTTTTCGCAGAAGTCACCCAGCGGGCGACTCAGATTTATTTCGGCAGAGCTTGCAGTGAAATCTGGCTTTGCCGAAAGTGGCATAAAATCTCTTCTGCTTGTTCCAAATTCGGGAACAAGTCGCTGGCCTGTTCAAGAAATCAGCGCTAAACTACCGGACTCTAAACGTCAGCGGACTTACCTTGAAAAATAATGGGCCTGACTACTGATGTCGCTTGTTTTGCAACACTTGTGTTAAGGTCAGACGATGCGTATCGCAGGTTTCAGTTGGCACGCAGGAATGTTTCGGTATTCGTTCTCCGTAGCCGCTGGAGCGATTCTTGTATCTCTGATGTCCGTAGATTCTGCATTGGCATTTCAAGCCAAGCCGGAAACTCCGCCTGTGCTGGATGCGAAGAGTCAGAAGATTGAAGATCTTGTGACGGCTGCGAAGGCCAGGATGCAAAGCCGCAACTGGGACGCCGCGATGCAGGATTGTACCGCCGCGTTACAGGTCGATGAAAAAAGTGGCCGAGCCCTCGTGGCACGCGGCATGGTTTACAACGGCAAAGGCGAATACGACAACGCCATCAAAGACTTCGATGCCGTCACCGAGTTAACTGGCCGCGAACCTGAAAAACTCCGCGACCGCGCGGATGCGTATGCGGAGCGATCTCATTCGCTGTTCCAGCAGGGTAAATATCTGGAAGCCATCGACAGTGCCTATTTCGCGACACTGGAAAAGACGGATCACATCGGCGCTCATTTGAATCGTGCTCTGGCTTATGTGGCCCGACACGAATACGACAAAGCTGTGAACAGTTCAAATCGAGCGATCAACGCGGATGCGAAGTCCGCCGAAGCGTACAGCATGCGAGGTCTGGCATATGGCGCAAAGGGCAACTTCAATCAGGCATTGGCGGATGAAAGTAAAGCGATTGAGTTGAATGCGAATCTGGCCATTGCTTATCAACGTCGAGCGGCCGCTTATCTGGCGAAGAAGGAACCTGCGAAATCAATTGCAGATCTGGAGAAAGCAATTTCACTGGACCAGAACCTTGTCGATGCGTTGTGCGATCGAGCATTCCTGTACGCTCTGAATCGAGATCCCGTGAGAGCGATGGCTGATCTTAATCTGGCCATTCAAAAAGATCCGAATTTCCCGAAAGCGCATGTTCAAAAAGGGATGGCGTTGATGGATCAGGAAAAAATCGAGGAGGCAATTGCCTGCTTTGATGCTGCTATCAAGCTGCAGGAAAACAACGCGCCGGCACATTGTTATCGAGGATATGCCCTGCACAGCAAAGCATCTTACAAAACGGCGGTGGAAGAGTTCACAAAGGCCATTGCATTGGACCCCGCATTTATGGCAGCCTATTCCGGACGAAATCAGTCGTACAAACGATTAAAGATGACGTCCGAAGCCAGTGCGGATGCAGCGAAGGTTCGAGAGTTAACCCCTGAGCCGGCAAAGAAGGCGGACGATAAGAAAAAGGAAGATCCTCCACCTCGCTTTCTCGTGAAATCAAAGCCTGTGGACACGGCGAAGAGAAAAGACATGTTGCGATCGGCGGCTGAGGTCGATCGGATGGTGACAGCAAATTATACAAAAACGAAAACGACACCGAATCAGAAAACCTCCGATGAACAATTCGTCCGTCGCATCTATCTGGATGTGACTGGCACAATTCCGACGCTGGGCCAGACCCGAAAATTTCTGAACTCTCCTGATCCGGAAAAACGCACCGCGTTGATCGATGAATTGCTGAACAGTGACGGCTATGCAAGTCATGCGTTCAATTACTGGGCTGATGTCCTGCGATACACGGACAGCCTGAACAACAATGTTCGAGGCGAAGGATATCGCCAGTGGATTAAGCAGTCTCTTGCAGAAAGCAAACCCTGGGATAAATTCGTTTATGAACTGCTAAGTGCTGATGGACTGATGTGGCATAATCCAGCAACCGGCTATGTGCAGCGCGATTCGGGTATGCCTTTGGACAACATGAACAACACCGTGCGCATCTTTCTTGGAACTCGTATTGGGTGTGCTCAATGCCACGATCACCCGTTTGACAAGTGGACTCAGAAAGAGTTCTACCAGATGGCTGCGTTCACCTTCGGCACACAGACAAATACCAGCGGTGGCGATAAGCGATATTGGGAGAGCAATCCGAATGATCGCCTGCAGGAAGAATATGACAAGATTGTCCAGGAAGAAGAGGATCGTCGCAGCAACTCGTATCGATTCGATCGTCAGTTGAGCATCAGCATGATGATCGTCAATGACAAGCTGGATCGAAAGATCACGCTGCCGGCAAACTATGCTTATGACAACGGCAAGGCCGGTGAAGTTGTTCCGCCAAAATCGCTGTTTGGTAAGCCCGTAGAAATTGGCAAAGACGAACCTCCGCGTCACGCCTTTGCCCGGTGGGTCACATCCAAAGACAATCCTCGATTCGCATTGACGATCGCAAATCGATTATGGAAGCAAACGTTTGGTGCGGGGCAGATCGAACCTGTAGATGACATGATGGACACAACTGTCGCTGAAAATCCGGAACTGATGACGTTTCTCGAAGCCGAAATGAAGCGACTCAATTTCGACATGAAGGAATACCTGCGAATCCTGTACAACACTGAAGTCTATCAGCGTCAGGCATATGCCGAGGAAACAAATGCGGGGGAGCCATATCACTTTGCCGGTCCATTGCTGCGTCGCATGACGGCCGAACAGGCCTGGGATTCAATCCTGACGCTCGCAGTTCCCGACGAATACCGAGAAATGCCAGCCGAAATTCGCACAACTGCCATTGATCTCGATTTGACGAAGGCTTCGGCAGAGGAAGTTTTGGAAGCAGAAAGAAAGTTCCGAGAATTGGACGGGGAACAAAGAAAATACCAGGCTCCTTATCTCTACAAGGGTGTGTTGTTAGCGCGAGCTTCCGAACTGCCTTCGCCAGCTCCGGCCAATCACTTTCTGCGAATGTTCGGACAATCTGATCGGGAGTTGATTTCAGCATCGTCCACGACAGGGTCGGTACCACAAGTGCTGTTCATGCTCAATGGTCCTATTTCACATATGTTGCTGGAAAGCAACTCGACAATTTACAACAACGTCATGAAGCGAAAGACGGTCGATGATGGTATTGATTCGGTATTTCTGACGATTCTGAATCGCAAGCCGGACATGGAAGAAAAGAAACTTGCAGTGAATGAAATCAGCCAGGCTGGTCCTGCGGGCTATGGAAATGTGATCTGGTCGTTGCTGAATACACGCGAGTTTTTGTTTGTTCAATAAGAGATTTACCATCATGCGAAATCTATTTAAGAAACTTGACGACATCAACCGCCGTCGATTCGTTGAATACGCTGCCAAATCAACTTTGGGAGTGAGTATTCTGCCAATGCTGAGCGGCGTCAGTAATGCCGCTCAGGAACAGGCCGTGGCCGCAGTGAGCGGAGGAAAAGCGAAGCGATTGATTTATCTGTTTATGAACGGAGGCATGACGCATATCGATACCTTTGATCTGAAACCAGGGCACGAAAATCAGGGACAGACAAGAGGCATTGCCACGAATGTGGCTGGAGCTCAGATCAGTGAGTTTCTGCCGACGTTAGCCGGACTGTTCGACAAGTTGGCGGTGGTTCGGTCGATGTACACTCAAACCGGCGATCACGAAGCCGGTGAATATCTGATGCGAACCAGCTACGAACAAATCGCAACAGAACGACATCCATCACTTGGGCCGTGGATACAGCAGTTCAAGGGACGTCAAAATAAATCGCTGCCTGATACTGTCCTGATCAGCGCGCCTGCGCGACATCCGGGCGCGGGATTCTTTGATCCAACGTTCAGTCCGCTGCCGATCGGTGATCCAAATCGAGGACTCGAAAACACCAAGTCACCGGAATACCTGACAGCAGCGTCATTCGATAAACGCCAGGCTCTGATCGATGGCTTCGATCGCAAGTTCCGTGATCGATATCCGCTGCGTAACGTCAAGCAGTATTCCGATTTCTATTCTGAAGCGACAAGCCTGCTAACGAGCGGTGAACTGAAAGCTTTCGATCTGAACGAAGAGAAACCAGAAGACCGCGATCGCTACGGACGCAGTGCTTTTGGTCAGGGCTGTCTGCTGGCTCGGCGACTTGTAGAAAACAATGTCCCATGTGTCGAAGTGACATGCGGTGGCTGGGATATGCACAACAGTATTTACAACGGTGCAACTTTGCCGACGGGAGCCGGAGTTCTGGATCGCGGAATGGGGAACCTGCTGAAAGATCTTGCGGATCGCAAACTACTGGACGAAACCCTTGTTGTCCTGACGACAGAATTCGGTCGATCGCCTGTCATCAACTACAACGCCGGTCGTGACCATCATCCGGCCGTATTTTCATCCGTCCTTGCGGGTGGCGGGATCAAGGGCGGGCAGTTTTATGGAAAGTCAGACGCCGCCGGCCATGGTGTTGATCAGGACGGAGTTGCTCCAGCAGACTTCAACGCCACGATCGCCACGGCGCTCAATCTTCCACTCGAAAAGATCGTGCATTCGCCAACAGGTCGTCCGTTCAAAGTTGCCCACGACGGTAAGGCGTTGTCAAAACTGCTGTAACCACCCATCGGTAAGTTTGGGGACATAACAATCAATTGCGAAAACAGAATCCGGAGACTGACGTCTCGCGGCTCGCCCGGTTCCCGGCGAGCGGAGGACGTCAGTCCCCTGATTGCAATTCCTGCGGTTATGCCATGAACTTGTACACGGCTGCCTATAGTAGCCATCACTCTCCGAGTGATGAATGCCAAGGGCCGCTTTTTGCGGCCTTCGGCACTCACGGAGTGACGTCTACTTTGTCAAATCGAATGCTGCTCACTCGTAGCGCAACGCGTCGATGGGGTCGAGACGGCTGGCGCGCCATGCGGGGTACAGTCCAAAGACAAGTCCGACAACGGCGGCAAAGACCATCGCCACGATGCCTGCCGGAATGGACACGACAACGGGCCAATCTGCTCCACTGCTGATCGAATTGATGAGCGTCGTAATGCCAACAGAAGCACCAATTCCAACAGCAAGGCCGATGGCCCCGCCAAAACAACTCAGGACAACCGATTCAATCAAAAACTGAATCATAATGTCACGGCCTCGCGCGCCGACAGCCATCCGGATGCCGATTTCCCGCGTGCGCTCCGTGACGGAAACCAGCATGATATTCATGATACCGACGCCACCGACCAGAAGCGAGATACCCGCAATTGACGCCAGCAAAGCCGTCATGATGCCGGTAATTTTCCCGAACAGCTCGGACAACTGAGCACTCGTGACAACTTCGAAATCTGGCTTCTGTCCCACGGCAATATGGTGTCGATCCAACAGCAATTGTTGAATTTCTGCCTTGGCCGCATCGATAAGTTCCGGCGCACGGGCTCCGACAAGGATTGCGTTCACATTCCCAAATGATGTGCCCTGTAAGCGTTTGAGGACGGTAGTATAAGGCATCAGCATCACGTTGTCCTGATCATCGCCAGTCAGTGATGCGCCCTTTTTGCCAAGCACACCGACGATCGTGAATGGGATATTGCCGATCCGCAACTGTTGCCCGATGGGATTGTCTGCAGGAAACAACTCTCGCACGACCGTATGCCCCACGACACAGACACAATTGCCAGCTCGTTCATCGCGTTCGGTAAAGAAACCTCCCGCCTCAATGTCCCACGTGCGAACTCGCAGGTAATCTACGCCTACGCCCCACATCTCTTTGGGCTGCATGTTGGTATTACCACGCACCACCGGTTTCACTCCAAACACCAGCGGCGAATACGCCAGTACCGACGAACATTCCTGACCAATAGCCATCGCGTCTTGATCAGTCAACGAAGGCAGACTTCCACTCTGGACACCTCGCCGCTTTTCAAACGACGGCTGAACGACGATGAAATTTGTCCCAATGGATTGTAACTGTTCCTGCAACAACTGCCCGGCACTACTGCCGACAGACACCATCGTGGTAACGGCGGAGATTCCGATCACGATGCCCAGCACTGTCAAGGTGGCCCGCATCTTGTTTCGCAGCAAAGCCCGTATTGCGACTGAAATCGTCAGTAGAAAACTCATGGTGCCCCCGGAGGTTTAACGCCCGTAATCAGTTCGTCACCAGCTTTCAGATCACCGGAGACCACCTGCGTAAACTGGTAGTCGCTGTCACCAATTTCGATATGAATACCACGCAGCTTGCCGGTCAACGCCCTTGACGGGTCAACTGCGGACGAATCAGTTGAGTCAGCAGGCGATGCTTGTTCGACTATCGTTTCTGTCTTTGTCGTTGGCTGATTGGCCAGGGTTTCCTGAATCCACACAATTCGTTTGCTGGACGCGATCGTCGCTGTTGCGATATCATCGACAGGCGGAGTTTGAGAACTGGTGACGGTATCGTCGTCAGGCTCCGTTGTCAGATTTAGTTCCAGCAGTTTCTGATCTTCGTCACGGACGAGTGTTTTGTCGGGAAAATAACGCAGTGCGGCATTCGGAACCTTCAGGATATCTTTCAGTTCCTTGATCTGGAAAGTCAGATTCGCCGTCATGCCAGGCAATAACTTCAGGTCCGGATTTACGGTGGATACGATCACGGGATACGTGACGACGTTTTGAGTTGTCGCGGAGCTCAGTCGAATCTGTTGAACCTGTGCGCCGGTGAAGATTTTTTCCGGATAGGCATCGACAGAAAAGTAGACGGGCTGGTTGGCATCTTTTGCATCGCGAATCAGGCCGATGTCGGCTTCGTCAATGGAAGCGCGGATCAGCATTTCTTCACGCATTCTCGGGGCGATGACAAACAATTCCGGGGCCTGAAATTGTGCCGCCAGCGTTTCCCCTCGATCAATCTTGCGATCGATCACGGTTCCATCGACAGGCGATGTGATCTCCGTATAGGCGAGGTTCGCATTTGAGTTATCGAGGTTTGCCTGCGCCTGTTTCACAGAGGAGTCGGCGATCAGCAATTGAGCTTCCAGGGACAAGCGAGCAAATCGAAACTGATCGAGTTCCGCTTGAGAGATAAAGTCTTCATTTTCAGCCTTGAGTGCCGCCGAGCGTTTTTCATCATTGCGAGCACGCTGCAGTTCGGCCTGGACTCGAGCAACATCACCAACTCGGGCTCCCAACGCGGCTTCGTCACGCTGAACAGAAGCGATGTAGATTCTGGGATCGATCTTGGCGAGGATCTGATCTGTTTTAACTTCGTCGTTATGGTCTGCGTACAATTCCAGAATTGGCCCGGAAACAAAACTCCCAATCTTGACGGACAATGTCGGTTCCAACTGACCGGTGGCGTTGACCGTGATTCGAAGATCGCCTTGTTCTGCGAATGCTGTGCGGAATCGCGGCTTGTTTCTTTCTGCCAGCCACTGTTGGCCCTTGGTGAATCCAAAGTAACCAAGCGCTGCCAGCACGGCGATGATAATGATGGTTTTGATAAACGTTCGCATGAGACCAAAGACCCAAACGTGCATTCGCTACACATGAAACGGGGAAAGCCGCGGTAATCCAGTCGAGCTGATGATTGTATTCGATACTCATTCTACTGTCTTTATCATAGCCTGTTGATTTCCTGCCCTTTTTGGCAGACGGTTCATCCAATGCCGTCCCGGAAATTGAGGAACTCATTTCTGCGGGTGTGAATATCAAGGCTGAAGGTAAAAGCGGGATGACCCCATTGTTGTGGACGATTCCTGGCAGGAACATTGACGTGTTTTCTTTGCTGCTGAGGAGCGGTGCGAATCCCAATTTGCGCATTCGCGGAGAACTAGGGCCGCAGCGGACATTGCGTGTTGGTGATTGTGTAACGTCGTATGCTGCGGAGACTGATGTCGCGTATCTCAAATTGGTCCTGGAGCACGGCGGCGACCCGGAATTCAGAGACGCACGAGGTGAGACTCTCTTGCATCGAATCGTGCGACACGGAGGTTCAGAAAAAGAAGACTATGATCGACTGCTGAAGTATTTGACGGAACACGGCGATGCGGTAGCCGACGCACAAAAAGATCTTGATCGATGGGCAACATGGCCCACGTGGAATCCCACCGCCATGAACACACTGCGAGAGATTGAGGTCGCCGAACGAAAGCGACGCCAGCCAAAGCCGAGTGACCTCATCGACGAATCGACTCAAGCTGCGACTGTTGCTCGGAACGGCATGATAGTTCAGCCAGCCCTGCACAACACTCCGCAGCCAGCGGCCCGTTTCGCCGAGCGGGTGATGCATACGTTTCCACAGTTGCTCTTTGATCTTCTGTAGCGTCGCACGCACACGTTTGGCAATCGAGTCTTGTCCTTGTGCAGCTTCAGGCCAAACCTGGCAAACCGTGTGTGGAGTGCTTCCAAACACGCTGTCGCCTCGTTGTGGTTTTCGAAGCCAATCACAAAGTCGTCTGCGTAACGCACTATCACGACATCGCCGCGACAGCTCTTGCGCCACCACTGAATCCACAAGTCGAAGACGTAATGCAGGTACACGTTTGCAAGTAACGGTGATGCCACCGCACCTTGAGGCGTACCGACAGTGTTCGGCGACCATTCGCCATCTTCACTCACTCCGGCTCGGAGCCATTTGCGGATCAGGCGGAGAATGCGTGGATCGCCAATTCGACGCTCCAGAAATTTGAATGTAACGGGGAGTGACATTTCAGAGGCAGCCGTCCGCGCCCTGCGATTCCGCCCCAACGGGGCAAAATGTGATAGCCTGGGGCAACGCCCCAGGAAAGATCTGGAACAAGAGGCACCATTTCCGTGTGCCGATCCTGTTGTGTCAGGGAGAAGGCCACATCGAGCGTACCGTTCATGGCAAGGTGCGAGCGAACCCGGCGGAGTCCGAGAACCTGTGCATGCGTGGACATTCCAAACGCGCCTGAGTTCTCTGGAAAACGGGGCGGGAGATCCCATCAGCCTCAAGTGCAAACCCGCTGTCTAGCGACAATTGTTTTTCCCCGTTGCCGAATCAATGAGCTGCGTCCCAATACTGTTCGGCACGGATGTTGCTTGGGGTTTGCGCTAATTCCCAGTCCAGAAAAATGCCAATCTTTGGCACGATTCATGCGCATGTACCCTCTGGTGAATTCCGTCTGCCAGAGTGACATTGCGAGCGACGATTGTGGCCAAGGATGCCAGACATTCTGATGAACAAGCTAT
>Ga0105052_10000647_pt1 | contig 48083 bp, 41 predicted proteins | sample FRY03_FD_78094 | JGI IMG/M metagenome (GOLD analysis project Ga0105052, IMG submission 78094) | Freshwater microbial communities from Lake Fryxell liftoff mats and glacier meltwater in Antarctica - FRY-03 | ecosystem: Environmental > Aquatic > Freshwater > Ice > Glacier meltwater ... | reverse complement strand
GGATGATGCTTTTTCTATGGCTTCTTTGCCATTTTCAGCCTCATCAATCTCAAATTCTTCAAATTCTAAAATTTCTCGTAAAGCTCGTCTTATACTGCGTTCATCATCAACGATTAGAATTTTACCCATGTTTGTTATGTTTAGATGTTAAAGATAATGAAATTGAAGAGTTGAGAATATTTCCTTAAAATTCCTCCGTAACCAAAGCTCCTTCTTTCAAAGAAAATGGAGAAATCAGTATGCGCTTAGTTTGTAATTTCTCCATCAACCACAAGGTTTTTACTGCGGTAATCGGCGCCATTATTTTGCGAATCGGAAGAATGAACTTGTTGATTTCTCTTTCTTTTAAAGTAGATTTAACAACTTGATTCAGTGTCACTTTAAAGTCATCTATATTCATTTCAAAACTTCGTTTTTCTTCTGGCATTTCTATTTCATGGGTCATTTCCCAAAAGGTTTCAAAACTACCTGATGAACCAATCATAATTTCTTCGTTTCTATCGTCCAGAAAACCATCACATTCTACTTCTAAAAAATCACGAATTAACCGAATATCATTATCGCAAAAAGGATCTTGAAATTTGAATTTTTGATAAATCCTCGAAACACCAATGTTTAGACTTTTTAGTTCTGTTGGGCCGTTTGTGTTCGTAAAAATGATTTCCGTACTTCCACCACCAATATCAACGATAACGGCTTTTTTATCAAAATTGTAGACTTGTCGAACACCGTTATAAATCAATTTTGCTTCCAATTTACCAGAAATAACCTGCACATTTAAGTCACAATCATTTTTCAGCATCTCTAGAAAATCTGATGTATTGGAAGCATCTCGCAATGCTGAAGTTCCAAATGCAAGAATTTTATCGACCTTTTTTACCAAGCAAACTGAAAGGAAATGTTTAATCGCCTTTTCTCCTCTCAACATTGATTCAGTGGTTATTAAATTGGTATTTATTCCTCCCATACCAATTGCAACTCCTTCTTTTTCAGTATGTACAATCTCAAAATTTGTACCTTGTAGATCCGCAATAAGTAAATTAAAAGTATTGGTCCCCAAATCGATAATCGCCTTTCTCATTTAAACGTTTTTTGTCCATTTAAAGAAATGACGTAATTTCAATCGGTGTCCGAACTGAAGGATTCCATTTTTATATATTCGACCCGAAATCCAAAGCATTAAAATACTTGAAACAAGTGAAATAAGACCGACTAACAATAAAGAATACATTTCACCAGGATTAAATCCTTGCGCCAATTTTACCAAAACTACGGCCGGCGAAGTAATAGGCAAATAATAGCACCATGTTGTTAATGGTGCTTGCGGATTTGCCAAAGCAAAATAACCGGCATACACGCCAAAGCAGAGCAACAATATTAGCGGTATAACGAATTGTTGTCCATCGCTTTCCGAGCCAACTGAAGCTCCAACAGCCGCAAATAAGGAAGAGTAAAACAAATAACCGCCCAACAAACAAAGTAGAAAAGCTGTAATCATTGGTCCGAATTGCACACGCTCAAAAACTAAATCAACAAATTCATTGTATTCGAAATCAGTAAATTGCTTGTCGAATTGATGTGGATTTTGCACTTCTTCCACCAATTGTATTCTGTTGTTTAAGTGAGCTGAAAGATAATCAGGAAACAATGTATTTCGCATCAAGGTCAAACCAATAGTTATTGCAACCAACCAAATACTAAACTGCAATAGAGCTGCCATTCCGATTCCCAAAATTTTGCCGAACATTAGTTGAATCGGCCGAACAGAACCCAAAAGTACTTCTACGATTCTATTACTTTTTTCACGACTTATGCTTCGCATTAATCCCATAGCAAAAAGAGCGATAAAAATAAAGATTACAAGTCCGAAAAATAAGCCAACCCAGGCTCGCTTATCTTGCGCCTGATCATGCGGATCATATACATTTCTAAAACTTAGATTCAAGGGTTGTTTAATTTTTTTAAAGTCAACCAATGACAAGTCCGTAAATCGTTTTACTAAAATTTCCTCCAATCTTCGTTCAATTTGATATTGCACTCTTTTTTCTAAATTTTTAGAAGGTATTTGTCGGTAGAACACAAAGCCTGACTTATTTGAAAGCACTTTTTCATTAATTTCAACCATAGCGTCAAAATTTTGAAAACGATTTCCATTAGCAAATTCTTCGATTTCAATGTAGTTATCAGCGAAAGAATAACGAATATTGCTGTCCATTTTAGCCATTATTTTATCTTCAAATAATCCTGCTGGGTCAGTAATTAAAACATTCCATTTCGTTGCTGTTTTCCCACCATAAGCGAACAACATGTATAGAACTGTTAAAACAGTCAATGGTCCTAAAATTGAGAACAAGATAAAACTTCTCGAGCCTACTCTTTCTCTCCATTCGCGCATTGCTATTATCCAACTATTTCTCATTTTCAACTGCTTTTTGTGCCGTTTCAATGGCTTGAATAAATACTTCTTGCATGCCTGGTAGTTTTTCGTAAATGGCTTCTACTTTAACGTGACCAATCAAAACGCTCATAAGTGTATCAATTGAACTGTCTCCAACCAAAGCCAAATCAGCTTCGAAACGATTATTACCAAACTCTCTTGTATCAATAATTTGAAATCCAGACCAGAGTGCGTTAACGAAACCTATCATATTCCCTGTAAAACGAACGACATAATGTCCTGTTTTGTATTCATTTCTAAGTTCAGAAACTTCCCCTTCCAATAAAATTTCACCTTTATGCAGTAAAACAGCTCGATCACAAATTTCCTCCACGCTCGTCATGTTGTGTGTAGAAAGTAAAATTGTTCTTCCTTGTGCTTTTAAACTTTGGATTTCTTTTTTTATTAATTCGACGTTTAAAGGATCAAAACCACTAAAAGGTTCGTCGAGGATAATCAATTTAGGTTGGTGCAGAACAGTGAAAATGAATTGAATTTTTTGCGCCATTCCTTTGGACAATTCTTCAATTCTCTTTTTTCTCCACTCGCCAATTTCAAAACGTTCCAGATAATACTTTAGCGCCTCTTTCGATTCCTTTACAGACATTCCTCGTAATCTGCCGAGAAAAATACCGTGTTCTTCAACAGTCATTCCTCGATATAAACCACGCTCTTCGGGCAAATAACCTATGTTTTTTAGATGTTCCCTCTTGAAGAGATCATTGTTATATTTTATCCAACCAGAATTTTGTTCAATGATTTGATTCACAATACGTATCAAAGTCGATTTGCCAGCCCCGTTTGGACCGAGTAAACCGAAAATTTCACCTTCTTTCAAAGAAAAACTAACGTCTTTCAATGCAAATTGATGACCATACGACTTCGTTAATTTGGAAATTTCGAGCATGCGCTGATTTGATTTTGCTTATCAAAGATAATCGCTCGGGTGAAACAAACAAATGTGGAAACTATTTTCTTTCCACCATGGTTGACTAATAAGGATTTTAAGCCTTTTTATAAAAAGTATGGATTACCTCCGGACTTACTCCTTTTTTAAATATTCGAATGGCTTTACCATTTGCCAATTGTATTCGTAACCAGAAATTTGTCGCGTATTTTGGTATAGAAACAGTTGTGCTTTCTTTCAAAATATTGAATTTTTTAATTTCACGTACACGTTTCATGAAATCGTATTCTTCCATTATACAATAATTTTCATCTTAACCGTTCAACGCTTCGAAAAGAACTTTATCTATAAAAAATAAGGTGTGATCTCCACCTCTACACCAAAAATTTACGCAAATCTTTTAGATCTTCTTCATGATCCACATCTGATAATACCTCTAAAATTGCTAGTTTTTTACCTATTTTTTGTATCGATTTCTCTGCTTCTCGAAATACAGTTTCGGTGCTCCATTCTTTTCCAAGAAAAACATTTTCATCAGGATTAGTGGTTCCAATGAGATAATATCCACCATCAAGTGCTGGGCCGATACAATAATCATTGTTCTCTAACTTTTCAAAAGCATCGGAAATTATGTCTTTTGTCAATTCGTAACAATCCGTTCCAAGTACAACAATACGTTCTGCACCTTCTTTTTTTACCTCTGAAATAGCATTAAACATACGCAAGCCTAAATCACCTCCTTTTTGAGTTTTCAATGAGTAATCACTCCATTTTTGATCATTTTCTTGAAAATTAGAGAAAAAAAGATACTTTTTAGCAATAATTTGACTCGCTAATTTATGCGTATGATTAACCAAAACTGTATAAATTTTTAGCGCGTTTTCATCCCCAATTGTCAAAGCCAAGCGCGTTTTTACTTTGCCTAGTTCAGGATTTTTTTGAAAAATAATTAATGCGTTTTTCATTCATTAAAATTAGCGTGTACTATCTATACATTGGAATAAATAGCTTGGATTTGTATTTCTACGAACTTAATGAAAAATAATAGAAAATACTGGAGCTTGAGATGATTTAAGTGTCAAATAAAGTAATTTTTTTTAACTTTTATTCTTGGCTTTAAACCCGTAAATTTACAGTTGAAATAAACCCAATGGAAAACATACATCAAGAAGTTCAGGAATATTACGGAGAAGAATTACAAAATTCGGAAGATTTGAAAACAAACGCATGTTGTACGTTTACCAAACCACCAAGACACATTTTAGAAGCATTACGTTTAGTTGCAGATGAAGTTTCTGCAAAATATTACGGCTGTGGATTGACTATTCCTTCTAACGTAAAAGGACTGAGAATTTTAGATTTAGGTTCTGGTAGCGGACGTGATTGTTATATCGCTGGCAAATTGGTTGGGGAAAATGGTTCTGTTGTTGGTGTTGATATGACTGATAATCAATTGGCTGTTGCAAACAAATACATAGAATATCATCGTGAAAAATTTGGTTATGCAAAATCAAACGTTTTGTTTTTAAAAGGAAATATTGAAAAACTTGAAGAATTAAACTTAAAACCGAACTCATTTGATTTAATTATTTCCAATTGCGTAGTCAATTTGGCGACTGATAAATTGAAAGTTCTGAAAGATGCTTATCATTTACTGAAACCAGGTGGTGAAATGTATTTTTCAGACGTTTATAGCGACAGACGCATTCCTCAATATTTACAAGAAGACAAAGTGCTTTGGGGTGAATGTTTAAGTGGTGCTTTGTATTGGAATGATTTTTTAAATACAGCCAATAAAGCTGGGTTTATTGACCCACGCGTTGTAGAAAACAAACCAGTTACCGTTGAAAATGCAGAATTAGAAGAGAAATTAGGCACACTTAAGTTCTTTTCAGTTACTTATCGACTGTTCAAGATTGATGGCTTAGAAAAAGACTGTGAAGATTATGGTCAAGCTGTTGTTTACAAAGGTGGTATTCCCGAAAATGATCAATATTTTGATTTAGATGATCACCACCATTTCCCAAAAGGTAGATTCGTAACTGTATGTGGAAATACTTATAAAATGCTCCACGACACTCGTTTTAAAGCTTATTTTGACTTTCATGGCGATTGGTCTACACACTACGGTATTTTCGAAGGGTGCGGCGGCAAAATGCCCTTTAGCTTGAATAATGTAAACCGAGATGCTGGGAGTTGTTGTTAATTCGATTATTAAGCCACCGTTCCACCACAACTAGAACCAGCGCCAGCCGTACAGCCATAACAGTGTTCATTTACGACAATATTTCGGCTTTCAATTTGATTCAAATCGAAATCTGATAGATGTTTAGTGTTTTTTGTTGCTACTTTCAAATCTAACATTTGATTGAAATCACAATCATATAGATACCCATCCCATCCAATAGAAATAGTATTTCTACACATAACCCCAGATGCTGCAACAGGATTAAATGCATTCACTAATTTCTCCATATATTTTTCATAGTTATTGGAAGCAACCAAATAACTCAAATAACGACTGATAGGTAAATTTGTAATAGCGAACAACTCATTGAATTCAATTTCAAACCCTGTTCGAAGTTTTGTTTTAAACTGTGTTTGCAAAGAAGCTTGATCGGGTGGTAAAAATGCGCCAGAAGGATTATAAACCAAGTTTAAAATCAATCCTGTATCTTCTATCCCATAACCAACTTTATTCAACATTTTAAGTGCTTTAATACTTTTATCAAAAACACCTTCACCGCGTTGAGCATCTGTTTTTGCAGAACTGAAATAAGGCAAAGACGAAGCTAATTCAACCTTGTGCAATTTGAAAAACTCAGGTAAATCGTAGTATTTTTTGTTGGCAACGATTATCGTCAAATTACATCGGACGATAATCTTTTTACCCTTGGCACTTAACTGCTCAACAAACCATCTAAAATCTGGGTTCATTTCAGGTGCACCACCCGTTAAATCAACGGTATGACAATTTGTTTTATCGATAACATCCAGACACAATTGCATAGTTTCACGTGTCATGATTTCTTTTCGATCTGGACCTGCATCAACATGACAATGATCACAGACTTGATTACACATTTTCCCAACATTAATTTGAAAAATGTCCAATTGCGTTGGTTTTAGCGGGAAAAGATTGATCTCATTTAAATTCTCACGGAATGGTTTTAATCCAACCGCTTGTAAAAGTTCAAGCTGCTTGTCTGATTCAGAAAGATCATGACCTAATGCTTGAAGAGATTTTGTTGCTGTTACCATAGTTTAATTTACATCGAAAGACTTTTGTATTTGTTCATCATTTGAACACCGTGCACCAAAGAAGCGCCACCGCGAATTGCTGCTGCAACGTGAACCGCTTCCATTAACTGTTCCTCGTCGCATCCTTTCTCCATTGTGTCTTCAGTGTATGCATCTATGCAATACGGACATTGGATGGCGTGTGCAACAGCTAACGCAATAAGCGATTTCTCTCGTGCTGTTAATGCACCTTCTTTGAAAACTTCCCCATAATAATCAAAAAACTTCTTCCCTAAAACAGGTTGAAATTCCGATATTTTTCCAAATTTCTTAAGATCTTCTGGGTTATAATATGTCTCCATTTTATTTATTTAATAACGTTTAGAATTACCTTTTGGATTTCCTGTGAGAAAAATAATTAAATATAACTAAAAAGACGACGCGTCGGGAGTAAGTCGATAAATCCAGTAAATCCTTACAAAGAAATACATAAGTGGGTTTTAATTACGCACTGACTTTATTGAAATATTCCACTTGTATTTCCATTTAAAAAAGAAAAATAGAAGAGGCTGATAAAAGAACATTGTCAATAAAACTTCCCATCCGAGTGCGGGAGCTGATATATCCATCAATAAAGCATCCGTCTGCAAGGCTTGCCAGTTATTGGTAACAACCAAAGCAGCAAAAATATTATTGATGGCATGGTAACCCATTGAAAGTTCAAGTCCGTTATCGAAATGCGTGATCAAACCCAAGAAAATTCCATTCCAGATATAAAAAATCAGGGCTAATTTCCCTAACACCTCAATTTCTGGATTCGCCGCGTGCATAAGCCCAAAAAGTATTCCGCAAATCAAAACACGCAAGAGAGGTCGCCCGATAAAATTTAAATTTTTAAATAAATAAGATCGAAACAGAAGTTCTTCACAAGTAGTTTGTAGAGGCAATATAAACAAGCAGATTAAGAGCAAACTCCAAAATGTACTTGGCTTATAATTCCATATTAACACATCTGAGGCAAAGTAAGAATATGCCGTCATTAAAACCAAGAAAGCTCCCCATATTCCAAAGCTTAGAAATACTCTTTTCCAATCAAATTGCTTTCGTGAGCTAAAGAAATCAAGAATACTAGATCGATGAATAAATTTTATAGCAAAAACAATCGCCAATAACCCAAGTGCAAATGGAATTATTAAAAGCGTTAAAAAGAGATTACTGCCCAGTAATTCAGCCATTCCTGTTTGGGTAAGACCACCTAGTTCATTTTCATCCAATGCTTTTGCAAATAAAGCGATAACCAGCGGTATTTGACCAATACCAACAAAAACAGACCCCAAAAGGAGTATTGTTGTTGCAAATTGCCAAAAACCAAATTTACCATTTTCGGGCAACTGGTAGAAAGGTTTAATCGTCTGATTCACTTACTATTTCGTTTTTAGGAATGAAGAATAAAAGCAGGAAACCGAATAAAAAGAAAATCGTTACAGAAATAACAGACATGCGAATTGAACCTGTCATTTCTTCGATATAACCAAAGAAGAAAGTACCTACAACTATTCCGATTTTCTCCGTTACATCGTAAAATGAAAAGTAACTGGCATGATCTTCTGTTTCAGGCAAGAATTTTGAATAAGTTGAACGAGCAACGGCTTGCACTCCACCCATTACCAATCCAACACAAGCAGCAAGAGCGTAGAACTCTGTGGGTTCGTGAACGATGTAATAAGCGCACAAACAAATCAAAATCCAGAAAAAGACAGCAACCATTAAAGTTTTCACATTTCCAATCACTCCTGATAATTTAGACATTAAAAATGCTCCCGCTGCCCCCAGAATTTGAATTAATAAAATAGCAATGATTAACCCAGATGTCCCACCATTTTCCGACCAATTCACTTCTTTACTTGCAAAAATAGTTGCCAAAAGCATAACAGTTTGAACACCTGTATTGAAAAAGAAGAAAGACATCAAATATCTTTTCAGGCGTTTGGTTTTTCTAAATGATTGAAAAACGCCTATTAATTCCTTGAAACCTTTTGTCAATATTCCTTTACCGGGTGTTTTGTTGTAGACGTTATTGGGCAGTGCACGGTATGTAATTTGACTAAAACTAGCCCACCAAATACCAACAAAAACAAAACACCATTTTGCTGGAAAATCTAAAACTTGCGTCCAGACCAAACAGAAAATCAATAAAATCATAGCACCGAAATAACCCATTGTAAATCCACGAGCTGAAATTTTATCATGGTCTTCGGGTTCTGCAATTTCTGGCAAGTAAGCATTGTAGAAAACCAAACTATTCCAAAACCCAATTGACGCAAAGAAAACCGACAACATACTCCATTCCAAGTGCGCAGCATCAAAAAAGAACATACTTATTGCAGAAAAACTTCCGAAATAGCAGAAAAACTGAAGAAATCTTTTTTTGTTTCCCGAATAATCTGCTATGCCAGAAAGAATTGGAGAAAGTATTGCCACCACGAGAAATGATGCAGAAAGAACATAAGAGAATAGTACAGAATTTGAAACGTGCATTCCAAAGAATTCGACCATAACGACTCCTCCTTTTGGTAATTCCGTTAAACCATTTTCTTTGAGATAATACTCAGTTGTAACGGCATCATAAAAAATAGGAAAAATGGCTGATGAGATAACCAAACTGTAAACTGAATTTGCCCAATCGTAAAAGACCCATCCTTGAATTATTTTTTTATCTCCTCTTATCATCAATTTATTTTAAGTTAGAACGCCATCAACAAAATCTTGAAGAAACAGATACTTTTTGTTCAATTTTCCTTCTAAATTCGTTTCACTAGCATTGAAAATTATTCCTTCTGAATCATTATTTAGAAAATGTGAAAACACACCCTGAATCAACTGATTACCAAAGTCCTCTGACGCCTCTTTTGGTAATTCGGTAGGCAAATTGTCAACAGCCATTACTACAATGTTATTTTCTTCCTTCCAATCGCCTTCTGTGTGACCTTCCACATTGTAACCATACAAAGGATCGGCGATAGTACTTGGTCGCAAAGTACAGGCTATTGGATCTGCAATGTCGCAAGAAATATCTGCAACAACTTTTAATGCGGTACATTTTTTTAAATCCTCTACGGTTAAAAGTTTTGGTGCAGCATTGTTCCAAAAGTGACAACTTATATAAACTTCAGATTTTTGAACATATTCAACTAAAGTTGCTTCGTATAATTCTGGATTTTGATAAAATTCAGTTTTTTCAAAACTTTTGTCCGATTTCTTTTGGTAATAATCAGATGACTCTAAATGCGTGAAAACGGATTCTGTATATGTTTCGTTTAAAAATTCTGAAGGAGAAACTTCTAAGATGGGTAGTAGATCTAAAATTTCCCTTGCGCCGTTTCCTACTTTACCGAATCCTGTTAATACAATTTTAGCTTTTGGTTCAAACTTTACTTTAACCAATTCAGCCTCCATTTCTTTTCTATCGGCACAATCTTTTGCTCGTTTCAGTGCAAATAAATTCGTTTTTAAGCCATATGCATAAAGTGCATTGTAAGCTCCGACTATTCCTGCGAAACGACCGAAACCAATGATTCGTTTGTGATCTGCAGTCTTCAATAATTCGTAATCAATCAATTGAATTTTTTTATCTAGAATAACCCTTAGCAAGTCGCGATTGTATTTTTGTTTTTTCGCCGTATGCGAAAAAAACATATACTTTTTATTCTCAATTAAATCACTGATATTGACTTCTTTAACGCCAATTAAAACATCACATCCCGATAAATCTTCTGAGAGGGTTATTCCTTCGGCTGCGTATTCACTATCGCTAAAAGAACGAACAGCACTAGGTTGAACATACAATTCTATTCCTCCAAAAGTATTTTTAAGCATTGCGCATTGCTTCGGCGTAAATGGAACTCTTCTATCTGGAGGCATTTTACCCTCTCTTAAAATTCCAATTTTAATTTTTTCCATTTCTCTTTATTCGATAGGAGTTTGAAGTAAAATCGTATCGATAAATTCTCTGACACAACCTTCACCACCTTTCTTATTCAAAACTACATCTACATTAGATTTTACTACTTGAACCGCGTCTGCAGGACAAGCCGAAAAACCAACATTTCTAATTACTTCCAAATCGTTGATGTCATCACCAACAATTGCAACATTAGCTAATTCTATATTTAACTTCTCACAAAATCCTTTTAGAATATTGATTTTTTTATCTCGACCTAAGTAAAAATGCTGAATACCTAAAAGCTCTGAACGCTCTTTGACGGCTTCACCTCTGAATCCTGAAGAAATTAGTCCTACTTGAAAATTATTTTTTGTCAAATGAAGAATTGCCATGCCATCTTTGGCATTGTATTTTTTCATTTGATCACCACTTTCGCTCGCATACATTCCACCATCCGTCAAAACACCGTCAACGTCCAGGATAAGAAGTTTAATCGCTTCAATTTTATTTTTCCATTGATTAGGACGGAACATCGGTTTGAATAATAGACTATATAAATCTATTTCATACTCTTCTGTCACAGCCATTAAATCATAGATAGTCAACTCATTGGGCTCGTCGACATTCATATCCTGTAAAAAGGCATAATAGTCCAGTCCAAATTGGTCACAAAGTCCGCGAAGATTCGTTTCTAAAAGCATCCTTAAATAATAGTATAGCCTACGCTTGTAGCTACCGGTTTTAAACTGTTTACCAATTGGCGGAATTCGTCATGATTAAGTTGCTGAGCGGCATCCGATTTTGCCACTTTTGGATTTGGATGTGCTTCTACCAACAATCCATCAATCCCCATTGCTACGCAAGCACGTGACAAATCTGCAATTCCGTAGGCATAACCCATGGCATGACTCGGGTCTAAAATGATAGGTAAATTACTGTACTGTTTAACCCAAGAAACACCACACAAATCCAGTGTGAACCTTGTGCCTGTTTCAAACGTTCGAATTCCTCTTTCACAAAGAATTACATTTTCATTTCCACCGCTTAATACAAATTCAGCGGCTTGAACAAATTCTTGAAGTGTTGAACCAAATCCTCGTTTAATTAAAACTGGTTTTTGTGTTTTTGCACACGCACGGAGAATTCCTTGGTCGTACATTGCTTTTGCTCCAACTTGGATAACATCTGAATATTCGATTACCTCATCAATTTGAGAAGCATCACGAACCTCGGTGATAACATTTAGACCATGCTTTTCACGCATTTTAGCCAATAACTTCAGCCCTTCTAATCCTAATCCTTGAAAACTGTAAGGACTTGTTCTTGGCTTGTAGCATCCACCGCGCAGTGTAGTCAACCCTAATTCTTTTAAAAGCAAAGAAGAAGATTCGATTTGTTCTTCCGATTCAACTGAACAAGGTCCGCCAATCATAACTGTGTTCTTGGTATTTCCTCCAATGGTAATGTTGCCAATTTTCACTTCTCGCGTCTCATTGAGATAATCTCGCGAAGCCAATTGCATATCGTTTTTCATTGGAAAAAAAGCTTCTACACTTTTTTCAATTCCAGCTGGTAAATCCTTCATGGAGGAAGCTGTAACTAAAACGTAAAAATCTTCTTTTTTATAAAAAATAGCCTGACTCTGCATAGCAATTTGCTCTGCGTTAGTATGACTAGTCGTATTCTTCAAATGTATTATCATAACTCTCCTTTGATAAGGTTTACAAAGGTAACAATTCCTTTTGCTCTATTCACTGAATCTTTTACAGGAAGATAAGTTACCTGAAATTTACATTCACGTATTACTTTCATCATCTCGATAACGGTCATTTCTTCGTCCAATGAAACAGGTGTTTTATTTACCAGTTTTTCGGGAGACATTGCATTGAAATCTGATAAGTTTCTCAATAATCCTTTTCGAATATCCGCATTAGAAGTTAATCCTTCTAATTTTCCTTCGCGGTTGATGACTAAACAAAACCCTAAATTACCTTGCTCAATTGCTTTCAAAATATTTTCATTCGATAATTCTTCAATTAACACAGTTGGTGCTTCTCCGATTGGAATCATGAAATCCTTAATCTTATAATGTGAATCCATTTCACGCGTTGTCAAATCCATTAAAGCATGACCAATACTTGGTGCTTTGAACAAATAAGAACCTGAAACGGAAGAACGAACACCTAAATTTCTAAGAATAAAACTTACTTCTCCATTTACTCCGCCATCAACATGGATAGCTTTTCCTGGGAATTTATTTCTGAAATTTCTAATCTTGGAAAAATTATGCGCATCAAAAACTCCTCCACTTTGACCTGGGATTGTTGCCATAATCAAAATGAAATCCATTTCTGGGAAATTTTCAAAAACATCCACTGATGTTGGTGTGATTACTGCCAAACCTTTTTTTCCTGTAATATCTGCAGGAATAGCGAAACCTTCTTTCAACTGTTCGTACTGAAAAGTAAGATATTCAACAGGCGTTTTTCGCAACAAGTCAAAATACTTCTCTGGTGTTTCTGTTATGATGTGCAAATCAATAGGCGTATCTGTCCATTCGCGAATTTTGTCAATGTCCTCAAAAACGAGAACATCATCGTTGCAATCTACGTGCAATAAATCCACTTTGTGATCAATCAAATCTTCAATAACTTCCTTAAGAGGTCGTTTGTTGTCGCTATAAATCGATGCTGATATTTTCATAATTTATTGATTGATGTTGTACAGTGTTTTAAATTGACGATTCGAAATTACCAATTCCAATCGATTTGGTTGGACAACTTTTTGAAGACTGTCTTGTAAACTTTTCAAAGTTGCCCTTTCATCGAAACTGAATTGCTTTGGTTCAAATTTTTCGCTTGGAATTAATTTCAATTCTAGAATCTGACCATTTCGTTCCAGCTGAAGAAATTGTTTTTTTTCACCCAAGAGTTGGTGTTCTTTCCAATAAACTGCAATGTTTCGAGCAGTTTCTTCGTCATCCGAGTTTGTAAAAAAAATATCTAATTCGGTAGATTCTAATTTATTCCCGTAATCTTGTCCACACGCACTCAAGAGAATGAAAAGAAAAAATAGAGAAGAAATTTTTATTTTCGCCATATGTGTTCAAAGATAAGAAGCAAAATGTTAAAATCGTTACTTCTCTTTGCCAAAAAACCAAGAGTTATCAAATGAAAAAAAACAACATAAAGAACGCCAAATATATAGGCGCAGATAGTCGAGTAAGTTTACTTGACTTAACTATTCCCGAAAGTTATTCTGGTAAACTCATATTGTTCGTTCACGGCTTTATGGGTTTCAAAGATTGGGGAGCTTGGCAGTTGACTGAAGAATATTTTTTAAATCTAGGTTTCGCGTTCTGCAAATATAATATTTCACACAACGGTTGTTCAACAACTCAACCAACAGATTTCGTCGATCTAAATGCTTTTTCGGAGAACAATTACACCAAAGAAAAAACTGATTTAAACCATGTTTTGAATTGGTTAGGTGAACAATTAAAGCCATTGCCAGAAATCTATGTAATTGGTCACTCGCGAGGAGGTGGTGTTGTTTTGCTTTCAAACCAAGATACACGAATAAAGAAAATAGCAACTTGGGCGGCTATTTCAGATATTGGCAAAAGATTCCCAACTGGCGAAGAAATGGAAAAGTGGAAAACTGATAGCCTTCGTTATCAAAAAAATGGTCGAACGAATCAAGAAATGCCGTTGCATTTTTCGCAATATGAAGATTTTTTGAAACACCAACATGAGTTGAATATAAAAAGTTTCGTTCAGTCAATAACCAAACCTCTGCTGCTCATTCATGGAAATGCTGATACTTCGGTTTCTATTTCTGAAGGTGAAGAATTATCGCTTTGGTCTGGTGTTTCTTTGCATATAATCGAAGGTGCTAATCATACTTTTGGCGGTTCGCATCCATGGAAAGAAAATAGTTTGCCTTCAGATTTGCAAAAAGTTTGTAAACTTACGGCTGAATTTTTCCTATCCTCATTGAAATGACGAATCAAAACGAAAAAAACGAAAAGCTAAGTTTACTTACACAACTCATTAAAATGGCACGCGTCGACCAAGAAGTGCGTGAAAGTGAATTTCAATTTCTTTCCGCTATTGCCGTACAAATCGGTATTTCTCTAACTGATTTTGAAAAATTATTCGACGAATATATCGAATTTCAAGCGCCTGTTTTTGAGTTTGATAGAATTGTTCAATTGCAGCGTTTAGTGCTAATGATGAATGTCGACCAAACCATAGACGAGAAAGAATTATACTACATAAAAAATATTGGAATGAAACTTGGGTTGAATCCATTGGCGGTCGCTGAAGTTCTTGATACGATGCACGAATATCCAAATAAGATGTTACCGCCAGAAAAGTTGATTTCTATTTTTCGGACGTTTCATAATTGATTTTGGAACATAAAATCTGGACCACTTCGATGATGGAATATCAATAGCATCCTAAATAAAATCAATAAAATGAGTGTGTATAAATCTTTAAAAACAGGTAAGTCATAATATAACGCCATAATATGTATTTAAATAAAAATGGAAGGCAAGAACCCTCCAAAAATAAAATAGACGGATTCGCAGTTTCTTTTAAATTGTTAAATTGATAAATTACCTACGGTGCTGCTTCGCGGTGTTAAAAAGCCCTAACTCCCCTTACTGAAAAGGTGAGATTCTTAGAGTAGTTGGCCGCGTAGCCATCGAAGAAGTAGAAGGTGAACGCACCGGTTGCATTGGTCTCCGTGCTACTCCAATAGGCAGCTGTTGGAGAAAGTAATGTAAATCCACCGGTATTTAGTGCTTTATTTGTAGTGAAGCGGCTCTGCCAAAGCAAACTTAACTCATCAATAGAAGGTAAATACCAACCCGCACCTAAAGTGGCTATGTATGTAGCCGCAGCACTGTTTGTCATTAATGGGGTATTAAAAGCACCATCCCAAGTACGGTTTGCGTTAACCAAAACACCTGATGCTTGCCATGCAGCTGTACTTTCAGTTTTGCTCACAATTAAGCCGTGTTCTAAACCATCGCTACCTTTGTATAAATAATAAATAATACCACCATTAAAATCTTCGCCTAAATAATGGGTAAAACCACCTACTGGACCCTGTCCATTTCCAGAAGTTTTCGCATACAATGCATAAGGAACACTCATCAATTGAGAAGTCCCCATCACAACGTATGAACTGCCTCCAGTAGCGTCTATTGCTGTTTCCATAAAGTAAGGTCCGTTTGCCCAATCAATTGTTGTGAAATCATAGGCCGTTGTTCCTGTGCCTATTTCTAGGTTCACCAAACCATACCCATTGGTTGTAGTTGAAAATGTCTCAGAATATGCTGTTATTCCTCCTATTGATCCTTGTTGGATCGTTAAACGCATACCAACCGCTTGGTTGTTTAATATTATGTTTCCAGCGTCTCTTACAACTGCTTGGTATTTAAAGCCTTCTGGTACTTGACCGAATGAGCTTAGTGAGAGTGTTGCTATAGCAACAAGTGATAGTAGTAATTTCTTCATCTTATTGTTGTTTAATAAGTTTAAATGTCTTTAGATTTTGTGTTTCGTTATTCAAGCTTATAGAATAACTCCCTGGAGCTAATTGGCTAACCTGAATTGGTGTTTGTTCTGCAGAGAGTATATCTTGCAGAATGAGTTTTCCTTGTCCATCATATAGTGTGTACGTAACATTCTCGAACGTACTTGTTCTAATGTTTAATACTTCCGATGTTGGGTTGGGGAAAATAGTCGCTTCATAGTTGGGAGGATGATCCTCCACCCCTAAAAAGTTCCAGTTGGTTTGATGGAAACCTTGTGTAAGGTCATTGGTTCCATTGGTTCCGGTGTTAATCACTGCTTCTCCTATCGTAAAATCAATACTTCCACTTGAATTGGAGTATGAATCTCCTTGGGTAGATACAACTTCTTGTGCCGTGGCAGTTACAGCAGTAAGTAGTAATGACAATACGAGTGTGTTTTTTATCATAATATCACAAGTTATATAGTTTAAGTAACTAATTTACAGCTTATTTACTATATATATACAATGTATGCAATATATATCTCGGAAGGCAAGATGAAAGTATAGTTTTATTGGCTTGTAGAAGGGAAATCCCCCTTTATTTCCTCTTATTTTTAAACGTTTAAGACGCTATTAATGGAATACAGATAATTGTTGCGCCAAATTAAATCCATCTCTAAGCTCAAGAACGTTCTACTTGTCCGTAGAGGCGGTTGTTACAAAAGGCATTATTTCAAAAACCGTATCGCCTCACTTTCATCTGGAATAACACAAAACCCTTTACTAATTCTATGGCGCCGTTTGGCGATGAAATCATATACTTTATCGCGTAGAAATTGAGGGACGATCCATAAATACTGGAAAAGAGATATTGGAAATTTTAAGTTTCTTGAAATACGTAAACCCGCATCTGATTTTGAATGTAAAACACCATTCTCATAGAAATAAACTGTACTCAAATCCGGCGTCTGCCAATTGTTTTCTTCGAAAAGTTCCCTTGTAAATTCCGACTGAATAGCAGAAAAGTAAATCGATTCATCTTTTTTATATTTCAGGACAAATTGAACGGATTGATTGCAGAAACCGCAGTCGCCATCGTAGAATGTAATTTTTTCTGGAGTTTTTATCACAATGTAAAGATAAACAAATCTTTACTCCTTTTCCTCCTTGCGCTATCGCTTAGTCTTCAAAATCGATGCTTTTTCTTCCCTCCGAAGGGAGAGAAAACTGTATATTTGTCAAAAATTTTAGGAAATGAAAAACGTAGCTGTAATCGGTGCAGGCACCATGGGAAATGGAATCGCTCACACTTTCGCACAATTTGGATATAAAGTAAGCTTAATTGATGTTCAACAAGAATCTTTGGATAAAGGAATGGCAACAATTGCTAAGAACTTAGATCGTCAAGTGGCGAAGGAATTGATTACAGAAGCGCAAAAAGGGGAGACATTGGCAAACATTACACCATACACAGATATAAAAGCTGGTGTTGTAGGTGTGGAATTGGTAGTTGAAGCAGCAACTGAGAATGTTGATTTGAAATTGCAAATCTTCAAAAACTTGAGTGAAGCTACTTCCGAAAATGTAATTCTTGCAACAAATACTTCATCTATTTCTATTACGAAAATTGCTGCGGTTACAAATCGTCCGGATAAAGTAATTGGAATGCACTTCATGAATCCAGTTCCAGTGATGAAATTGGTTGAAATTATCCGTGGTTACTCTACTTCAGATGAAATCACGAACTTAATTATGGATTTGGCTAAGAAATTAGGGAAAACACCTGTTGAAGTGAATGATTATCCAGGATTTGTTGCCAATCGTATTTTAATGCCAATGATCAACGAAGCGATTTATACTTTATATGAAAGTGTTGCTGGAGTTGAAGAAATTGATCAAGTGATGAAATTAGGAATGGCGCATCCGATGGGACCTTTGCAATTGGCTGATTTTATTGGATTAGATGTTTGTTTGGCAATTTTGAATGTGCTACATGATGGATTCGGAAATCCGAAATATGCGCCATGCCCACTTCTTGTTAATATGGTAACTGCTGGTAAAAAAGGAATCAAAACAGGTGAAGGTTTCTATTCTTGGGGACACGGAACGAAAGAATTGATTGTTGCGGACAACTTTAAAAAGTAAAGAGAACAAAACGATATAGAAAAGGAGCTTAAGATATTAAGCTCCTTTTTTTGTGCATCATTTTTGAAATATTAAAATGTGAAGTGATAAAAATAAAATCTTGTTGGGCAATTGGCCAATTACCAAATTGGCGAATTGGCGAATTTTCAAAGTGCTTTTAACACATCAACAAAAAGAGGAGAAATAAATCTCCCTTTACTAGTTGGCATATCCAACCCAAGAATTTGAGCCACCGTTGCCGTTATATCTATCAACTCGTAATTATCTGACACAACTTTTCCTTTCGTAAAATCCGGACCTAAGGCTGTTAAACTAATATGTCGGCAACAAGCACAGCCACCACCGTGCGATTTAAATCCATCTTTGTGTCCATCACAATGACGACCGTGGTCATTTGTAATAAAAAGTGCCGTTTTATTTCTGTAGACATGATCTGATTGAATAATATTCCACAATTCTAAAGCTTGCTTATCTGTACTTTCAATTCCTTTCAAGTATTTCTCCCAATTCCCCGCATGTCCCTGAACATCTGGCTCCAATAAATTAACCAAAAGCAACCTTGGATGAAAATTTGAAATAACACTATCAACAACTTTCATGGTATAAGGATCTTTTCCATATCCATAACCTTCGCCACTTGATCCGCACCACGTACGCGCTAAATTAGTATTTGACCAACCTTTGTAGCGACTATTTGCAAGAATCTCTAATTTACCTTTTGAAGTTATTATCCATGCATCATTATAATTGCGTTTTTTATCACGCATATAAGATTGGAAAATACTTGGGTATTTAGGCACTTCCGTTCCACTGTTTTCTACTTTTTGGTAGCGACCAGTTGTAATTGCTGCATGACCAGCATTGGTAAATGTTGAACCGTTGTTGTAAAAATGATTAAAGAATGTTCCTTGGGGCAAAAGGCTATCTCTGAAATTTGGAATGTATTGCATATTCTCAGCACCGAATGTTTCCGAATATCTTGGACCATCAATAACAAGAATTACAACGTTCTCTGCTTGAAAAGATGTAGGAATGAAAATAAGTTCTTGATTAGACTTTTTAACTCCGAGGAACAAACCACCTAAAGGAATTGCTCCTGCCAAAGATAAAGTAACAATAACCAAGACTTTCATCATCTGCCGAAGTTAAGGGAATTTAGGAAACTGTTGAAAATCAGGATCTCTTTTCTCTAAGAATGCATTTTTACCTTCTTGCGCTTCTTCCGTTAAATAATACATCAATGTTGCATCACCAGCTAATTCCATTAATCCGTGCTGACCGTCCAATTCTGCATTCAAAGAGCGTTTGATCATTCGAATTGCCAAAGGACTTCTTTTCATTATCGTTTTACACCATTCAACTGTTGTATCTTCTAATTCAGCAAATGGAACAACTTTGTTTACCATTCCCATTGCCTCTGCCTCAACGGCAGTATATTGGTTACACAAGAACCAAATTTCACGCGCTTTTTTCTGTCCAACGTGTCTTGCTAAATATGAAGAACCAAAACCTCCATCGAAACTACCAACTTTGGGTCCAGTTTGTCCAAATTTCGCATTATCAGAAGCAATCGTTAAATCGCAAACCACGTGAAGAACGTGTCCTCCGCCAATTGCGTAACCATTTACCATTGCGATAACTGGTTTGGGTAAAGAGCGAAGTGCTTTATGTAAGTCCAATACATTTAAACGAGGCACTCCATTTTCAGAAATGTAACCGCCAATACCTTTTACATTTTGATCTCCACCAGAACAGAATGCTTTATCACCCGCACCCGTCAATACAAGTACCCCAATATCATTTCTTTCGCGACAAATATTTACCGCATCTAACATTTCAAAATTAGTTTCAGGTCGAAAAGCATTGTAAACTTTTGGTCTATTAATTGTAATTTTTGCAATTCCTTCATGAAATTCAAAAAGGATGTCTTCGTATTTTTTGATGGTTTCCCACTTTCTATTGGACATAGTATAATTTTTTCGGTTCAAAGTTAATGATTCGACGACAATTCCTTTGGATAATTTGAGAGATTTTAAGAATTAAAAGTAACGTTTTCCTAGTATTCGTTTAACAAATTGCTTAGCGAATAGTTTAAAGTCAAAAGTATACATTTTACCTCCACTAGAAAGAAAAGCATGTACACCTTTGGTCATTTCATTTGCGTTGGAAAGATGAACTTTAGCGTTGAAATTCAATTTTTCTTCTAAAAATCCCTTGCGAATTAAGTAATCTTGAAGTGGATACAATTGAGTGCAAACACCCATTTTCTTTGTATGGAATTGAATAGCTTCATCTTTCAAAGTATCTCCATTTTTCAATTGAATATTCATAGAATAATATTTTCGATATGAAATTTTCAATTTTTCTTCCAAATAATGAATGAAAGTGAAACTGTTTTGCAGATCGACATCAATGAAGATGAATTTTGCATTTTCACGAGCTAAAAATCCAAATATGCTGTTTTCACCAAATGAACTCTCATCCTTTAATTTTACTATTTCATCCGCTTTTTTCCCCCAAGTATAAACAGAATGTAAAGGATCGAAAGAGCGTACAAAATCTTTTCTCCGTCCAATTCTATTGGAAAGAGCTCCAGTTGTTGGCTTTGCTTTTTTGTAATCGAAAATATCGCCATGCCTCAATTTATCTGTGTAAGCTGGGAAAATTAGCGTCCCGTTCTTTAATTTTAACTGAAGTATTTCGACAAAAGTATTCACGTCAAACGCAACTAGTTTTTCTTTAAAATACTTAGCTAAGTTTGTGATATCTGAAGACATAAAAATAACATCGTCTTCTTGCAAATCGAAGGTTTCGATAAATTCAGTGTATAGATTTACTTTTTCAGCCATTTATTGAGATACAAATCGGTAAATTATGGTTCCATCTTGCGATTTTGTCGCCGTACTATTAAAGGCAAATCGCGACATTTTTGCATACTTAATTGCTTGTTCTACCATACAAGGATTCGCGCCAAAACTACGGCCTGAATTGTAACTAGCTCCAATAATGTCACCGTTGGCATTTACCTTAATGTCCACCACAACTGTTCCATTTGACCCAACGCCACACGTGTAACCTGGATTTCTAACATACCAGTTGTTATTTTGATGCGGATTTCGATCAGTTAAACTCCATTCCACCATTACATTACCTGCATAGGATTTATCTCCGCCTGTTTGTGCTGGCTTCGTTGGATTTGTTGTGGCTGGATTGGGTTTATTTTGCTTTTCGTTCTCCATTTGTTGACGAATACGCTCTCGTTCAGCGGCTCCGCCTGTTTCTTCAAACAGTTTTTTCTCGTAATCTTTCACGGATTGTGAAGCACTTTGCGACGACTGATTTTGGGAGTAATTCTCATTACTTTTTTCACGTTTATCATTCTGATCGCGAACCATGTTTTTAACATCGCCTTGAAAATCTTGCGGAATTTCAATTTGTTCCTTATCTAATTCTATTTCAGGTTCTTGTTGGATTGTGGCACCTTCGTGGAAAGGCGTTATTGGGAAGTATTTAGTATATGAACGCATTTGTAAATAAACGAAAATCAATATGTAAGCCGCAAAAGCAGCGATGATTCCAAATTTATTTTTGTCGATTAATTCAAAAAATCGGTTCATATTATTTTTGGCGCACCACCTTATTTTCGGGAAGGTACAAAAAATCGATGTTGTCTTTTCCTATTAAAACGTAAAAAGTACTATTCAATTGTCGAATCTCGCTGTATTCAACCGGAACAATTATCTTGCCATCAATTCCATAAAGTCCTATACGTTCCTCAATTGTTACCAAAAAACGCTCTTTATCCATTCGGCTGATTTCATCAAATTCTATCGGAACAAGCTGCAAACCTTGACGATTAATCACCCCTTGTTGATCGAATTTTGCCACAATAGCGTTGTCACCTTGAAAGCTTTCTGCCCAATCAAATGACGGTTTTAAAATAACTTGGTTTTTCGAATCAATATAACCCCAAAGTTTTCCTTTATTAAAGGCAATTAGCGAGGAATATTCTCCCAATTGAGTGTAAATATTTGGTATGCTGAACTTGCCTCCTTTATCAATTATACCGTATTTTCCTTTTGACTTTACTAAAGCAAAATTATCAGTGAACTGGCTATTCTCAATATAATTTGGGAACGTTTCAAACTTGGGTTCAACCTTAATAATACCATTTGAATCTATGTACCCTAATTTGCCTTCGTAATTAATTACAGCATATCCATTGCTTAAATTTCCAATTTCATCGTAGTCAGCTGGCAGGACAATTTTTTGTTTGTAATCCATAATTCCAAAATAGCCATCATCCTCAAAAACAATGTAATTATCCGAAAATGGTTTTATAGATAGATATTTCGGAGGGAAAACATATTCACCTTCCGTGTTGATAATTGCCTGAAAATCTCCAACTTGCACATTTGCTCTTCCTTTCTGAAATGAGAAAGCATCATCGAATTTCATTTTAATCTGTTCAATCCCGTATTTATCAAAATAGCCATATTTATCATTTTTTTGCGCATATATCAAACCATCAGAGAAAGTTCCTATGTCTTCAAATTCGCAAGCTAAAATCATTTTCCCGGAACGATCAATTAATCCAAATTTCCCATCTTTTTCAACGACTGCTCTACCCTGCTCGAAATCCAACCCGGCGTCGAATTGACAAGGTATAACACGTTCATTCATTTTATTGATGTAACCATACTTTCCGTTCAAACCAACAAGTGAAAGACCTTCACTGAAAACACTTACCAAATCATAAAGAGGGAGTATAACCAAATTGCCTTCTAAATCAATCGCTCCGAATTTGTGTAATACCTTGACTGGAACCATCACCGTTCTAGCCATTTTAAGATCCGTTTTTATTTCACTTTTAAATGGATATTTCGGATACTCCTTCGCAAATTCTTCTATGCGGTCATCTGAATAATCGTACATATAAACTTGATACAAACGACGCCATCCTTCCTCTTTGTTCCGATTGTTTGGGTTGCTATTAATAAAATCGCTAAGTGATTCTACTGTGTTTTTGCTGGTCGATAAATTATACACTTGATCTTCAGCTTGAAGTTTATAGGGGTTTTCAGAAAATTTGATAATGAAATTTTGAAAACCAACGATTGTGCCTGCTTTGGTTTCTTCTCTGTATTGCGACAAATTAAATCCCTCTTTTGCTTCCTTAATTAAGTAGCTGTTCGGGTAAATCGTTATGAAATTGGTGAACGCTACTGATGAATTATCCGTCATTGTTAATTCAAATGCCAATGAATCCCTAACATGAATTGCTCTATCAAATTCCCATGACTTCGTGTTTTTTACAGCAAACTCTGTCCATTCTAGCACAGAGTTTTTATTTGATAATCGGTTAAAATAATAGCTGCTTATTTTTTGTTTTAAGTCGGCAATTGCATCCTTAGTAAAGCCATACTTTGAATATTCTTGCACTTTTTTAGCTTTTAAGACATCAAAAGTTGATTCTGCCAATCTCACTAATCTATATGCTGAATCAATCTGATGAAACGGATTATCTTGTCGGAAATAGATTACCGCCAAGCCGTACGCTGCTGGCGAGGTTGCTTTTTTTAACTTTTTCTCAAATTTTTGTTTCGCATCGAAATAATTATGGACTTCTAAGCTTTTGAAAGCTTTGTCAATTTTTCCAGCTATTGAAACAAAAGGAGCCGAAACAAATAATATCAGTAAAGTTCCAAACCAATTCTTCATGTTACAAAGATAAAAGTCAAAGGCTCATTTTATTCTTTTTCATAAAAAAAACAAAATAATAAAGCACAAAAAAAAGCCCTCCGTCTCCGAAAGGCTTCTAATACTGTCGTACAGCTTATTTTTTGTTTCTTGCTCCGAAACGGTTGTTGAATTTATCAATTCTACCTGCTGTATCCACAAACTGAACGATTCCTGTAAAGAAAGGGTGTGATTTGTGTGAAATATCTAATTTTACCAAAGGATACTCGTTACCATCCTCCCACTGAATAGTTTCAGATGCAGGTGCGCAAGAAGGGCATAAAAAAGCATAGTCATTTGACATGTCTTTAAATACCACTGGTCTATAATCTTCTGGGTGTATATCTTTTCTCATTTTTGTGCTATTAATTCAATTGTATCCCTTTAACAGGAGTGCAAATTTAGACAAAGATTTTTAAATTTCATCAAATTTCTTGAAATAAAATAAACTTTATACAAATTACGTTATTTTTGAAATCAAACAAAGCTATGACAAGGTTTAATTTCAGTATTTTTTTTATTCTTGGAATCATTTTCAGTTTTTCAATTACTGGTTGTAAAAAATCACTCAATTTCTCAAAAGAGAATTTAATATTTTCTGCAGACACAGTGGTTTTTGATACTGTCTTCACTACCATAGGCTCAACCACACAACGATTGAAAATTTACAATCCCTCTAACTCTACTTTAAAAGTAGATGAAATAGAGTTAATAGGCGGAACAAATTCTCCATTCCGAATAAATTTTGACGGTGTAATAGGAACGTATTTTTCTGATACAGAAATGGAAAAAGGTGATAGTCTCTTTATTTTTGTTGAGGTCACCCTATCCGTAAACAATGGAGGTCTACCTTTAGTCGTAGAAGATCGTATTCGCTTTAGAACAAATGGCAAAGATCAATATGTACAATTAGCCGTTTGGGGACAGGATGCCTATTTCCATTACAAAGATTTGAATACAGGTACATGGCCAAATGACAAGCCACATGTAATCTATGGTTACGCTGCTGTAGATTCTGCACAAACATTAAATATTCAGCAAGACACTAAAATTTATCTGCACAAAGACGCCATACTTTATAATTACAAAGGAACATTAAACATCAACGGGACTCATGGTCATGAAGTAATTCTTCAAGGAGATAGACTTGAATCTTATTATCAAGATCAAGCCGGACAATTTTATGGAATTTATTTTCAAGAAGCCCGACCTTCAAAAATAAGTTACACGATAATTAAAAATGGTACAGCAGGTATTCATTTGTTTTCAGAAGATTCATCCAACAGTGGCTATACATTAGAAGTGGACAATACGATTATTCACAATAATTCACGGTACGGAATTTTTATCTATTCTGGAGCTAAGGTTAAGGCGGAAAACTGTTTAATCTATAAAAATCAATCCTATGCCCTATTGGTTTTAGAAGGTGGTGACTTCAACTTCAATTACTGTAATTTATTGGGCTACGCGGCAACAGATCAAGTTCCAGCAGTTGGTATTTCAAATTTCTTTAAAAACAGCCTAGGTGTAACGAATTATAAATCTATCAACGAAGGAACAATTACAAATAGCGTAATTACAGGGAATCAGGCGACTGAATTGGTAATAAACACTCTGAATCCAGGTGGAGTATACAATTTGAATTTTACTCTAAATAACAACTTGATCACCTCTGAGGTTATACCAACGAATTCATTTTTCCAGTTGAATAAATGGAATTTAAATCCTGGTTTTATAAATATCGAGGAGAGTGATTTCCATATTAATTCTTCTTCCCCGATGAACGGACATGCCAACAACTCTTTCTCTTCACTTATTGTGTTAAAAGATTTAGATTTAGTAACTCGAACAGGACCCGAAGATCTTGGCGTATATGAATCCAATTAAATTCTTCTCCTTTTGAAAATATTTGATTAAGAAATAATTTGAAATGTTATCACTTATCAAAAAAAAAATAGATATTTACGAATAAATGAAGCCTATATTAAAATGATAAACGCCCCGATTTTCAAAGAACTAACAGATAAACAAAAGATTAAATTAATTGAAGAATCTTCGATTTTAGTTTATCCTAAAAATTCAATTATTTTCGAAGAAGGAAATAAAAGTTCTGGTGTTTATTTTATTGAACAAGGAACAATTAAACGTTTTATTTCAGGTTTAGATAATCGAGAGTCTATTTTTGAAGTCTGCGGACCTGGTGATATTTTTGGACACCGTATACTTTTTAATGATGAACGGCATTTTGATTCATCTGCAGCAGTTACGGATGTCAAATTACAATTTATACCTAAAGCTGTCTTTCTTCAATTCATCGCGGAAAATAATGAAATGAGCAATAGTCACATCAACTTATTAAGTGAGGACAGCATACGCCACATTCGACATTCACAGGTAGTAACACAATTGAGTCTTAAACAAAGAACGGCATTTTATCTTTTGTACTTACAGTCTAAAAACTTAGACAAGAACAATATGGGTGTTGAAATTTCTAGAACAGATCTTGCAAACCTTCTAGGGACAGTAAAAGAATCAGCCGTACGTATTCTACATGAATATAAAACTGCAAATGCCATAAAGAGTATGGGAAGGAAATTAATTATCCTAGACTATAAATATTTACTGACTGTATCCAAAATATTCAAATAAAAAAATGCCTGCATTTCTGCAGGCATTTTCCTTATTATAAAATGGTCTATTAATTTATTGAATAACAATTTTCTGAGTTCGTTGGAATGAATTTCCACTTACCGCAACAATATACATTCCTTTGGCTAATGAGCTCACATCCCAGGAAAGGCTTAATTTTTCATTATTAATTTTTGAATCAAGTGATCGAACAGTTTTTCCGCTCATTTCCAATAGTTCAACGTGCATTTCATTGGTAAATAGAATTTCATCCATCTTAATGTTTAACATTTCACCATTTTGAAAAGCAACAAGATCAATCTCATCTATACTATTCTGCGGAGAACCTGCTAGGGAAATCATATCAAAAGAAAAGATTCTTGTTTTTCGCGAACCGCCAGAACCAATGTATTCACCAGTAAACCAAAACACATCGCCGTTAGGGTCCAAAGTCAATTGAGAGTAATCACCGAAACGGTTATAATTTGATTGGAAGTAAGAACCTTCAATTGCCCTAACTTCTTGGATAGTCATCTGACCGAGTGGATCAAAGAAATGACGGCCCGTGTATCCAAGACTAGGATATGAGTTTGGACCAGAAATCGAATAGGCCATTCCAATATTTCCATTAAGATCCATTGCAATACTTCCTAAGAATCGGCTATCAACATCCGGAGCAAATGTTCCTTCTTGATAAATTGAAAATTGGTTGGTCGCGTCATTTTGACGAAGCTCATACCAGCGCATACCTCCTTTATTCGCATTGTTAACATCTACAACATTACACAGCATTACTGTATTGTAACTTCCCCAACGAATATATTGTGCTCTATAATTAAATATAGACGCAATTCCATCTAGTTTTTGAGAGGTTCCTTTTTGTTGAATATCATCCCAAGAGTTAGTAAATACCGCATTGAAAGCAGATGGATACAAAGTTTGGTGCAGCGTAATGGAGCTCGAACTAGGTGTATTCCAATCTACTTGAAATTTCAAAATTTTAATTACATCGGTTGAAACTGCTCCTGACCATGCATCATCTTGAAAATAGAACATGTAATTTGGAGTTCCAAATGGAGGTAAAGCACCATCCGCATCTGCAGGTAGTACACTTTTAAATCCGTATTGAGTTGTAAAACCGGGTGTATTCATTGCTATGTATGATGCGGTAGTTGCACCAGCCAACATTGCAGTTCGATCAAAAACAACTGCATTTTGACTACTCGAATTTGCAGTCATATAATATCCGTCAGACCAAATTGAATATTTTGGATAATCTGGAAAACTACTTAAACCGTATGAATAAGTTGCATACGTACCAAGCGGATCGGGTGTTGTTGAAACAGCGAATAGAATTTTATTGCCAGATTGTTGAAATTGCGTGATTACCCATCTGTCTGCATGTCTGTCATACATTACTATAGGGTCGCCATCGTTTGTGCTTCCTGACCACAATGAACTCAAAGGTAAATTTCCTGACATTGCAGATCCGGTTTTACTATAAACTCTGTAACTAGAATTAACTGCTTGAACATAATGATTTGGTCCAACTGCTCCAGATGGATCTGGTGGCAATCCACCGAACAATCCATCAAAATTTACCAATGGTGCTTTGGATGCTTTCGTGCCAAAAGTTTCTTGTAATATCGGGTCATTTCCAATAGGCAAAGCCTTAGGGTTTAACACTGTTGGACGTTTTCGGCTTTCTTTTATCGTTCCTTCGTTATGAGAAGTAACAACAGCCTCTGGTCCATTAAATTCAGATATCGGTTTTGTAATTCCTAAAAAGATTCCTTTTACATGTGCTATTTCCGCATTCAATTCTTGTTGTGCGAAAATGGTCGAAGCAAATAGTAAACCGAACCCTAAAATGAAGTATTTTTTTTTCATAGATTATTTTATTTTGAACTTGCAAGTTCGTGAAAATATATCGTTATCAAAAGTAAATATTTGCCTAAATATTGGATGCCTATCCATGGAACATATCCTTAACTCTTTGAAAAAAGCCTTTTTCCGCACCATCAGGATTGGGAATAAAATTTTCGCTAGACTTTAGTTGGTCCAACAATTCTTTTTCTTCTTTACTTACTTTCTTCGGGGTCCAAACATTTATATGAACAAACATGTCTCCTGTTTGATGGCGTTGCAATACAGGTAAACCTTTCCCTTTTAATCGTAACATTTTTCCGCTCTGCGTACCCGGTTCAATTTTGATTTTGGCCTTCCCTGTAATTGTTGGAATCTCAATACTTTCACCTAATACCGCATCAACAAAATTGACATAAGCCTCAAGATGAATGTGCTCTCCATCTCTTCTCAGGAATTCATGTGCGACCTCTTCGATGACAACTATTAAGTCACCTGCTATTCCATTAAACGGACCAGCATTTCCTTTCCCATTCACACTTAACTGCATTCCTTCCTCAACTCCAGCAGGAATTTCAATTTCAATAATCTCTTCTTTTCTTATCAATCCGTTATGGTCGGCGTCGATTGGTTTCTTATCAATTGTTCTACCCGCTCCTTGACAAGTTGGGCAAGTCGATTGGGTTTGCATTGCTCCCAAAAATGTTTGAGCAACTCGAGTAACCCTACCAGTTCCATTGCAGGTTCCACAATTTTTAAATGTCACACCATCTGCATTGGCTAATTTGTTGACCTTAATTTTTTTCTTAACGCCTTCTGCGATTTCCTCAAGTGTCAATTTCATTTTAACACGCAAATTCGTTCCTTTTACGACTCTCGAGCCACCGCTTCTGGAGCCACCGAAAGAACCGCCAAAACCACTGCCAAATATATCGCCAAAATTGGAGAAAATGTCATTCATATCCATTCCGCCGCCAAAACCACCGCCACCAGCACCACTTAGGCCAGCATGTCCAAAACGATCGTATTTTGCTTTTTTATCCGCATTAGATAAAACCTCGTAGGCTTCAGCTGCTTCCTTGAATTTGTTTTCAGCTGCTTTATCATCCGGATTTTTATCAGGGTGGTATTTTAACGCAAGTTTACGGTAGGCCTTTTTAACTTCGGCCTCGTTTGCGTTTCTACTAACACCAAGCACCTCGTAATACTCTCTCTTTTCGCTCATATTTGTTTTATCAAGAATTCTATTGACCTACTACCACTTTCGCGAAACGAATTACTTTGTCATTAAGTAAATATCCTTTTTCAACATCCTCAACTACTTTGCCTTTTAATTTAGCTTCTGAGGTAGGAATATTTGCAATTGCCTCGTGTATTTCACTGTCAAATGCTTTGCCTTTGGCTTCCATTTGCATCAGTCCTTTACTCTCTAAAATTGATTTAAATTTTGAGAAAATCAATTGGAATCCTTCTTTAAGTGCCTCAGGATCTTCAACTGTAACGTTGTTAACAGAGGCTCTTTCAAAATCATCCATAACTGGAAGTAAATCTCTCAACACGCCCGCACTTGCATTGCTCAATAAATCAACTTTTTCTTTATTCGTTCTTTTCCGGAAATTTTCAAACTCAGCATACAAACGAATGAACTTGTTGTTAGCATCTGCTAACTGTTCTTCTAGGGTAGGTTCTGTTTTCTCAACTACAGTTTCACTGTTATCCACATCCGTTTGAACTTCATCTTGAGTTTTTAACTCTTGGTCTTGTATTTCCTCTTCCGGAATATTCTGATTATCTGACATTGATTTGTTTTTATTTTAACTTTTTGACAAAGATTCTGCCAATGTTAAAATGTGGACAGTGTGTCATACAAAAATTAATTAGTAGGAAATCTTGTCACAAAAAAACCCGAACTAAATGTCAGTCCGGGTTGATTGTTTAAATCTTTCTGTATTTATGGTTTCGCTCTTAAACTCGCGGCACCTTTCGCTAATAAAATCAAATCTGCCTCAGCCACTGTGATTCTTTGACCTCGATAATAGGCAGTAATAAATGCGTCAATTAAACCATTCTGCCGGGCTTTCTCGAGCTTAACTTTCGCTTCAATGACGGAATGAAAAATTCCGGAATAGTATCTTGTTGTTCCGTCTTCTATTTTCAGTTTATACATTGGCGAAATTCCTTGCCAATATTTTTCAGGGATTACGCTAATAAATACTCCCAATTGAACAGTATAAAAGAGTCCTTGGTCAGAATCACTGTTCATTAAATCGTCAAATTTAGGTGTTTTTATTTCTTGCCCTTTGGTATTAACTACTGCTCCTTCAGTAGTAGTTGGTTCGATGTCAAGATAATTTGCTACTCCGTCATTGTCATCGTCCATCATTTTGGAATCAATCGCCTTCGTATCTTGTTTTAATAAGTCCAAATCTTGTTTTGTATTCACCAACTCTGCTTCAAGTTCATCTAAACGTTTTTTCATCGCTGCGTCATCTTCAAATTTCCAATCTACATGAGTTGCTTTTTTTCCTAAATAATAACTTAATCCTATCGAGGCAGTTCCATGATAACCATCAAAACCTGCAACACCCTTATACGGTCTATAATCATAAGTATGTGCTTGTCTAAAAGTACCAATTACAGATAAATCAGCAGTCATAGCCAATTTAGGTGTCAGAAGAAATTGAGGCGTAATCCCCAAAACTAATCCTCCAATTTTATCAATTCCATTAACTGGGTAAGAAGATATATCTTTCAAGAACCCTATTGCAGGACCAGCATGAGCGAGCAAGCTAATTCGCTTTGTCCAATCTTCAAAATTTGCAATTCGGCCTAAATTAGCGACAGCTTGTAATGATCCTTTTAATAAACGACCTTTTGATTCTAGTGTTCCAGAAGAACCAATAAATCGATCAATACTCGCTTCAAATTTGACTCCAAATTTACTGTTTGCCATATAGCGAACACCTAAATTTCCATGAAGTAGATTGAAATAAGGTTCTGAATAGCCTTTTGGAGCGATTGCCTTATTAACACCAATTGAACCATCTAATGAAATTCGATTAAACTCCTTCACTTGTCCAATAATATTTTGGTTATAAAGTGAGTATATAAAAATTAGACTTGTTATTAAAGTTAATTTTTTCATAATTTAATTTTTAGGTTTGAAAAGTATATTTATTCAAATATGACAAAGATACGTTTAATTGTTTTTTTTAGCTTTGAGCAAAGAATTTAATGTTTGAATAAGTCCTGCGCCCCTTAATTGGTCACCAGAAGCAATAATATTTCCATCTCCATCAACCAGAAAAGCACTAGGAATGAACCTAACTTCATAATCTCTAGCGACAACGCCTGTTTTATCGAATCCATGATATAACCAAATTAGACCGTCGTCAATTATTGCTTTTTTCCAAGGATCTTCTTGTTTATCAAGACTTATACTAAAGACTTCAAAGCCCTTCGCATTTGTAAATTTCTTATCTTTAAATTCTAAGTATGCATTCAGCACATTCGGATTTTCTCTTCTACATGGTCCACACCAAGAAGCCCAGAAATCAATAAGCACTATTTTTCCTCTCAAAGAACTTAAGGTAATTGTTTTACCATCTTGTCCCGCAATGCTAATTTCTTTCGCCTTAGTCATGGTCTCGTCTTGCTGAATAGAAAACGAAAGCAAGGCTATTGTAAGTATTCCAATTAACTTCATTTCAATTAAACTCTTCTAATTTGAGCACCTATATTATTCAAGCGAATATCAATATCTTGATAACCTCTATCGATTTGTTCAATGTTATGAATTGTACTTTTCCCTTCTGCAGAAAGAGCAGCAATCAATAAAGAAACCCCTGCTCGAATATCTGGTGACGTCATTTGAATACCTTTCAAACTATGTACCCGATCTAACCCAATAACAGTAGCTCTGTGCGGATCACAAAGTATAATTTGCGCACCCATATCTATTAATTTGTCGACAAAAAACAATCGAGATTCAAACATTTTCTGGTGAATCAAAACACTACCTTTAGCTTGTGTGGCAATAACTAAAATTATTGACACTAAATCAGGTGTAAACCCTGGCCACGGAGCATCCGCTATTGTTAAAATTGAACCATCAATAAATGTATCAATTTCATAAGATTCTTGTGCAGGCACGAAAATATCATCTCCTCTTCGTTCCAATTTAATTCCCATTTTCCGGAAAACATTAGGGATAATTCCTAAATTTTCCCAACTAACATCTTTTATTGTTATTTCTGATTTTGTCATTGCGGCAAGTCCAATAAAACTGCCTATTTCTATCATATCTGGGAGAATTCGATGGAAACAACCCCCTAATTCTTTTACACCTTCAATGTGTAACATGTTAGAGCCGATACCCTTTATTTTAGCACCCATACTGTTTAACATTTTACAAAGTTGCTGCAAATAAGGCTCACAAGCCGCATTGTAAATTGTAGTTTTGCCTTCAGATAAAACAGCTGCCATGAGTACATTGGCTGTGCCCGTTACGGATGCTTCATCCAAATGGATATAAGCTCCTTTTAATTTTTTGCTCTCAACAGAATAAAAATGTTCCCCGGCGTCGTAGTTAAATTTAGCGCCCAATTTTTCAAAACCTTCAAAATGTGTATCTAAACGTCTGCGGCCAATTTTATCTCCTCCGGGTTTTGGGATATATCCACGACCAAAACGAGCTAAAAGAGGACCAACAATCATGATTGATCCCCGAAGAGAACTAGCTCTTTTTCGAAAATCATCTGTATCAAAATAACTTAAATCAATATCTTTGGCTTGAAAAACAAAAGTGCCACGTTCTACTTTTTCTGTCTTCACCCCCATCGTTTGCAACAAATTAATCAATTTGTTCACATCAATGATATCAGGTAAATTGGAAATTGTAACTTTTTCTGGAGTCATCAGAACGGCGCACAATATCTGCAACGCCTCGTTTTTAGCGCCTTGCGGAACTAGTTCACCTTTTAATTGTTTTCCTCCTTCGATTTCAAATGAAGCCATCCTTTATTTCTTTTTCTTTTTGTACTTGTTGCTGTTATTCGTTTTCTTCGTTGTTTTAGGGACTGAACTTCTTTTACCAGTTCCTAAAGCGCGTAATATTTGATTGGTATTAACCAGCTCATCCGGGTTTTCTATTGCGAGTTCACCACCTGATAATTCCGATAATTGATTAGCAATAACATTATTTTCTACAGTATCATTATTATAGGCTAAATATTGCAATTTCATAAAATTACCCATTGTTTTTTGCATAAATGCCTTTTCCTCTTCTGACTCCATAGATTTTGCGCCAGCAAGAATTCTTTGCGTGTACTTTCCATAATGCCCAAAACGGATTTTCCCCTTAGGGTATTCCATTATTGCTGGTTTTTCATTGAGACTTTCCTTTTGGGGAATTTCATAAGGTGAATCTACATCTAATTTAAAATCAGACATTACAAATAAATGTGTCCACAATTTGTGACGATAATCGTCTTCATCACGTAAATGAGGATTCAGTTGTCCCATAACTTCAATAATTGCTTGCGCTGCTCTGTTGCGTTCCTCTCGTTTTTCAACAGTCATAGCATGGGCAATCATATTTTGAACGTTTCGACCGTATTCTGGTAGAATAAGCATCGATCTAGTTGTATTGTATTCCATGAAAAAAATTACTTAGATATAGAACCGAAATTTGTTTGATTCTGACACGTCAAAAATAATAAAATAAAATAACGTTTCCTTATGAACTTACATTTCAATTTTTAACGCATTAAATTAATAAATCCTGCTGCTTCTTGTTCTTCATTACGCCAAGTACTAACTTTCGCTTTGTAGGTGTAAGTATCATTGTTTTGAAGGACACCTTTGTAGTATCCATCCCATCCGTAATCTAGGTCAAAGGACTCGAAAACTAATTCTCCCCATCGATTAAATATTTGGAAATAGATAACTTTCTTAATTCCCCAACCTCGCAAGTAAATTATATCATTTACCCCGTCACCATTTGGTGTAAACGTTGTAGGTAAATCAATAAAGGTTTCAGGGAAAATATTTATGACAAAAGTTCCAGTAGCATTAAAGCATCCCAAAATATCCTCCATAAAAACTGTGTAGGTTATGTTTTCTAATCCTTGATGTAAGGGATACGAACAATCATAACAACTCAAACCAGTTGAAGGTGTCCAAACAAAATTTACAATGCCATTTTGATTCGATATAGGCAACATAGCGGTGTCACCAACGACTATTGTAGTGTCCCAAATTATGTCAGAAAGCGGTTGGATAATTACAGCGGTAGTTGCGTCAGTTGCCGAGCAATCAGAAATTGTATCGAGCACAGTTACAACATAATCAACAGATGAAGTGAGGTTTGCAGTAGGATTTGGAATTGTTGGATTACTTAATCCTAATGAAGGCGTCCATAAATAACTATAGCTCAATTCCGTTATATCTATTCCAAGCTGAGCAAGTTCACCTAAACAAACTGTATCGCCAATTGCACTAAATATTGGTCGGTTAAAAACGATTACTTGCTTTTCTAAGGTGTCTCTGCAGCCATACTGAATATTATACACGTTCAAACTAATTAAAAACGTATCTGCAACTGTGTAATTATGATTAAAGGTTGTTGCGCTTGAAGTGGAAGTGGTACCATCTCCAAAATTCCAACTATACTGATCCGCATTTAGTGAGGTGTTTGTTATCACCAAAATATCCCCCATACAAACTGTTGTATCTAAGTCGCCATTTCGCAAGAAATCAGCTATAACTTCACGAATAAAAACAGTTTTTTCCATTGTAACAGGACATACGCCACCAGCTCCAAAAACTGTTAATTTGGCAACAGTTTGACCAGAAGGTGGAATAAACGAATAGTTATGAGAAATTGGACTCACATTAGTAGCAAACGTGCCATCGCCAAAATCCCAAGAATACCCTCCGACGTCACTAGAATCTATTATTGTGAATTCTATAGCATCACCAAGACAAATATAATTGGTGTCCATCTCAAAATTACCTTCCGGGCCTATTATCGTGAAAGTTTTATAGGCTGTATCTCTACAATTATAACTCGTTCCTGCTACCAATTGAACGGTATATGTTCCTGTATTAAAAGTAAATGCCGGATTCAATGATGAACTACTTAAACCATTGCTAAAACTCCAATTCGTAGAAACTACTGGTGAGGTGCCAGTACTATTATTAGAAAAATTGATCAATTGAGGACTGCACAAAGCTGGAAGTGTATCAACATCTGAACTCAAACTTGCAATAGGATAAGCTTGCACATCAACTATCATCGTATTTGAGTCTTTACAACCTGAACTTATCTCCGTATAAACAACTTGAACTGTTACTGTAGTATCGACATTATAAGTGTGTCCAACATTTTGTCCTGTCATGGTTGTGCCATCCCCAAAACCCCATGTAAAGGCCAAATTTGAACCTTGAGCGGTATAATCAGTGCTGCTAAATTGAACTGCAGTTCCAGCACAAACCTGTCCATTGAAAGGAATACTGGACAACGTGCTTGTTGGTGTGTAAAAATTCAAATCTAAAGAAGTGGTGTCGGTACAACCGTGTATATCTGTCACGACAAACCCGATACTTGGTAGAAAAGGAATAGTTGTAAATATATGAACGGGGTTCTGAACGCTCGTCGACTGTCCATCTGGAAAATCCCATTGCCAAGTTGCTATTGCTGAGTTTGATAATGTTAAATCTGTAAATTGCAAAGTGCTTGGGGCACAAATCATGCTGTCTGACATTGAAAAATTAGCATCTACATTGTAAACTGTTAAATTTGCAGTAGCGGTATCTGTACAGCCATTAACGTCCATAACAACCAAAGTCATGATTTGCGGACCTGATTGATTCCAACTTAAAGGTTCTAAAGGATCCTCTGTTGTAACAGGTCGCAAAGTAGTATCAGAAAAAATCCATTTATATCCTCTATTACAATCTGCATGCACGTCTACAGAACTACTAGCATCCCATAGATTGTCAATTCCTCCACAATAGGAACTCAAAGCATTGAAACCTGCTTGTATTTTACGTATGCGTATTTGCGATGAGTCAATTGAAGGATTACAGCCTGTTGTATTATTTGTTGCTGTCAATTTAACCCAATAATCTCCTGTCGCTGTATAGGTATGAACTGGATTATTAGTTGTGGATGAACTTCCGTCCCCAAAATTCCACAGAATACTTGTAAAGCCTTGACTTTTATTAAACAACTGAATATCCATTGTATCAGAACAATCGTATAACCAACCAAAATTGGCAATTGGTCCCAATACAGTTAAAGAATTGGATAAAGTGTAATTTGACAAACAGCCATTGTAATCAGCGGTTAAAGTAATGTCAAAAACCCCAACAGAATCATCAAAAACAAAGATTCCATTTGGATCATCTTGACAGGAAGATAATAATTCTCCATCAGATGAAAAATGCCAACCATCAACAGAATCAGGGAGAATACTCGGTGTAAGGTTTGTCATTGTTACCGACTCGCCTGGACAGATGGTTGTTGGAGCTATACTAAAATTTAAAGGTATAGTTTCGCCAACTTCTATCCATATTGTGTCAGATGTATTACTACAACCGTTATTGTTGTCTGCGGTCATAACAACCTGATAAATCCCTGGTGTATTGTATGTGTGAACATTTACTGCTCCTGCAGTCGCAAAATTTGCAGTTATACCATCCCCGTATTCGTAGAAAAAATTGGTGAGCGGAAAATTGGAAAGAGTTGAGTCAGAAAAAGTTACGGTCAAAGGTGCACAACCATGGTATTTGTCCGGCATAAATCTAGCACCAACCCAGTGGATGGTATCTTTAAAAAACACAGTATCCATACATCCTCCTGAAGTTGTATAGACTAAATAACTTGAAATATATCTTGGCCGTCTTTTCAAATATGCCGTATCGTGAATATGAAATATCATAGTTGGATTTGCTAATATTGAAGTCTGATCTTCATCATCAAAAAACCATTGATAATCAACTATATTGGCACTTGTAATAGCAGAATAACTAAATACAGCATTGGTATCACATTGTCCATATGGAAGTCCAACAACATTAACCATTGGATCTTCAACAAAAATAGTCTTAATTGTATCATCACTACATCCGCCTCCAGGAGTCGATACTGTTAATTGAACGTTAACGGGGCCAGCAGCTGTAAATGAGTTAAAAGGTGAATTAAGATTAGAATTTGGAGTCATGGCTGTCGATCCAAATGACCAAGACATAACACCAGCAGAGGAAGTATTTACAAATTGTTCCATTGAATTAATACAGATTGTATCTTGAAATGTAAATGAAGCAGTTGGACCGCCAATCGAAATTGGTTTAGAAATTGTTTTAAAACAATTATTTGTATCTGTAATTTCCAAGGTTGCCTGAACAGTACCTAATGCTATATATACCTGATTCGGTGGATTCATAGTTGTATATGTGTTACTATTACCCATATTCCACGAATAAGTCAGAGGCAAAGTGCTGGTTGAAGTATTTACAAAACTTACATTCAATGGTGACGTACAGGACGATGCTGGATTAGGTGAAGTGGAAAAGCTAGCGATTGGATTGGATACGCCGACAAACGAATTGTAAGTTACTGTGTTATTGCACGAAGGAGTATTGGTTATAATCCCAATCGAAACATTAAAAACACCCGAAGCATTATAAACGAAATTTATATTTTGTCCTGTTCCACTTGACCCTTCTCCGTATGTCCATGTATAAGATGTGGCAGTTATTCCAGCTGGTAGTACAACATTCGCGGAAAAACTAACAGGTAGAGGCTGACAACCTTTGGTAGCTCCAACTGCAACTATAGTTGGAACAGGTTTAGGATAAACATTAATCGTTACAGTTCCAACTATTGGCCCTACAGCAGAATTTTTAAACTCCACAACATACGTTCCTGGGTTGATAAAAGTATTACTTGGATTTTGAATATTTGCACTTGCACCGTCTTGAAAGTCCCAATAATAAGTTGATGAACCTACCGGCGCAGTAAAATTTACAGACAATGGGACACAACCCTGAAGTACACTTGCCGTTTGACTATATATATACTGCGTTGTGCAAATTAAAGCTAGAATGAACAATAATATTTTCCGCAGTAAATATAGAGCGTTTTGATTGAAATTAATTCTCAGCATATTACCAAATTTACATTATTTTTAGATACTCGATAATTTTTTTCTAACTTTGATTTACACCCGATAACAACTATGAAAATATTCGGTTTACTCGTACTTGCATTATCCCTTTCTATTCAAATAATCGCGCAAACCAAGGATAGGTTGCCTTGCATTGATAAAGAATTTTCAATAGTTGCCCATTTATTCAAGGATACTTTTGGTGTATATAACATTACAGAAGCCGAAATTAACTCAACAATAGCTGGCGTTAACAGTGATTTCACTCCAATTTGTGTTTCTTTTAAAGTTTGCGAATTTCGATATCATGACAATTGGGAATACAGTGTTCATAATTCTGACGAAGAATGGTCAGAAATGCAAAACCTCTATCATGTCAAAAACCGTATTAATATTTTCTATGTCGATACAATAAAAATACCTGAAAATGCATGTGGTTACGCCGGTCTTGGCGCTATTGGTAGTTTAAATGGTGGTGGAATTGTAATTGAAATCGGTTGTGGAATTGGAACACATTCCCATGAATTAGGGCATTACTTCGGGCTCGAGCATACTTTTATGGATCTTGGAACCACTGAATTAGCTAATGGTTCAAACTGTTTAACTACCGCCGATGGAATTTGTGACACCCCTGCTGACCCATTTATAAAAGACTCTGATATGGCACTTTGGTTGGATGGATGCAAATTTATTTCAACGGTTCGAGATGCAAATGGAGATTTTTATGACCCTATAGTTGGAAACATAATGTCCTATTACCCTTGCTCTTGTGGTTTTACGGATGGTCAATTCCACAAAATGGCTGATACCTATTACTCACAAATTGGAATGTGGTAGAATATGAAAAAACTACTTTTATACCTGTTATTTCCATCCGCCATTTTTAATCTCTCAGCACAAGATTTACATTTATCTCAATTCTATACCTCTGATCAATTTTTGAATCCAGCTGTTACCGGAGCTCATGATGGTGATTGGCGTTTGATAGCTAATTACCGAAATCAATGGAGACAAATAAATGGTGCACCATTAACCACAAGTATGCTGAGTTTTGACAAAGTATTCCATTACTACTCGCATGAAATAAATGGAGGTATTTACTACGCAAGAGATCAATTCTCTGGATTTCAAACTATTACTAATAAAATTTATTTAACCGGTGCCTATGGTTTAGATTGGTTATCCAGTCATTGGCGAGGAGGAATTCAGGTAGGTTTGGTGACCAATAGTACTGATTTGTCATCCCAAACTTTTCCAACACAATGGGATTATCCAAACGGACAGTTTAATCCTAAAATATATAGTGGCGAGGACAATATTCGCGCTTCTCAAATGTACTTAGATGTGAATCTGGGCGCAACTTGGTCTAAAAAATTCAATGCTTTTCGAATGACTTCCGGATTAAGTGTTAATCACATTAACAGGCCAAAAGACACCTATTTCAGTCAAGTTTTTGAAAGAAGAAAAATGAGAGGTATATTTCATTCTACAGCCGAAATCTCGCTGAACAGCAGCTTGCGTCTTGAACCAAAATTGATGTGGATGTGGACAACCAAAGCAAATGATTTTCTTTTTGGATCAAACGTCCGTTATTTCACACAAAACAAAATTATCCCATCATTGTATGCTGGTCTCTTCTATCGACATGGTGTCAAGCGCACATTTGATGCTGTTTATCCAGTATTAGGACTTACCTACAAGAACTTTGATGTCGGTTTTAGTTATGATGTCAATCTATCTGTTTTAAGCAAAGGAATTAAACGAGTAAAAACGTTGGAGGTCTCATTGATTTACACAGCGCCAAGTGCTAAAGTGAAATATAAAATTATCCCTTGTGATCGTTACTAAAGAGCAAACCTTGAAATTATTCACCATTTTTCTTTTCGCCTTTTTGTCGACTTCCTTATGGAGTCAAGAAGTCGACCCATCTGATTTAATTGAAACGAAAGACGGTAGAACTTGGCGACTTGCGATGGAAGCCAAAAGAACTAGAAATCTCTATTTGTCCCAGAATTATTTGGAACAACTTTACGCCAAAGACAGTACAGATAATAATGTTATTGAGGAACTTGCGAATGTTTACAGGCTCACGCACAACTATGTTAAAACCGAAAAGTTTTATCAAAAAATCGTAGAAGGTAAAAAAAGTGACAAGCATCCTGAGGCACTTTTTTACCTAGGTCAGGCACAAAAAAGTTTAGGAAAATATATCGAAGCACAGGTTAATTTTGGAAAATTCAAGAAAAAAATAAGCTATTTGGGTGATAAAACCTTATCAAAATTATATAAAACTGAATTAGAAGGTTGTTTAATGGCATTGAGCTACAGAGATAGTACAGATGTTGCCATAACCAAAAATTTAGGCGACAAGGTTAATAAACATCATATTGATTTTTCACCTATTCCCGTTGGGGAAAATGAGCTCATTTACGGCAGTTATAACGAATCTAAAGAAAGGATTTACGAACTTAATGATACACTTTCTTTAGATCTTGAAAAACGAAGGTTTTTTGTCGCTGAAAAAAAAGACAATGAATGGAAGAAAAAAGGAACTCTTCCTGGACCATTTAATGATTCAAATTTTGATGTTGCAAATGGATGCTTCTCGTTAGATGGCAAACGCTTTTATTTCACTAAATGTGCTGAAAAATGGCAATTCAAGATGATTTGCTCCATCTATCAATCCAATCTGGACAGCAATGGAAAATGGAGTGTGCCAGAAAAATTAAACGATTTGGTTAACAATCCAAATTTCACCAGTACACATCCTACAATGGGTCGTGAATCAGGGAGAAATATGGAGGTTCTTTACTTTGTATCCGATAGAGAAGGTACTCGAGGAGGTATGGATATTTGGTATACTCCTTTTGACAGTCGGAAAAAAGAATTCAAAAAAGCAAGAAATTGTGGTTCTCGATTGAATAGTGTAGGTGATGAAGTGACACCTTTTTATGACTTACCGAGTAAAACACTCTATTTCAGCACTGATGGTCGGCCAAATTTAGGAGGTCTCGATATTTACTCCATAATTGGAGAAGCAAGTAAATGGGATAATCCTAAGCACGCCGGAACGCAAATCAATTCTGGAGCTGATGATCTTGACTTTGCGTTAAAACCATCCAATCGTGGCGGTTACTTCGTTAGTAATCGAATTGGTGGATTATCGCTTTATCACACTACCTGCTGCGACGATATTTATGAATTCGAATACACCAAATTTATAAGCATAGAAGTTGATGTTGACGTTACCGATAATGAAACCAAACGTTTGTGCAAAGGTGGCCATGTTTACGTCGATTTATTTTTGGTAGGTGAAGATGGGCGATTATTGATTGAGGAAAAACGGAATATTTGTGAAAATGCAAAATTCAATCTGCGACCAAACCAAACATACCTCATAATTGGTATTCAAGAAGGTTATTTTCCAAGTGAAAAAATGTTAAGTACAAAGTATATTCTTGAATCGACTACCTTGAAGGAAACACTTGTTTTAGATAAAAAACCTTTGGAACCGATGTTGTTATCTAATATTCGATATGAATTTGACAGTCCAAATTTGACACGTGAATCCAAAAACATATTGGATACCACGTTGCTTTTAATTCTTAACAAATATCCGAACACTAAAATTGAAATTAGCGCACATACCGATAGCAAAGGGACGGATGCTTATAATTTAAAATTATCACAACAACGTGCTGAAAGTGTGGTCCAATATTTAATTAAAAAAGGAATTAATCAAACTAGATTGCAAGCGAAAGGATATGGTGAAACGATGCCTATTGCACTAAATGAAAACTTAGATGGAACGGATAACCCAGAAGGCCGCGAGAAAAATCGGAGGACTGAATTTAAAATTTTAGGCGAAATAGAACAGGAAATTATCGAAATCGACGAAGACGACTATTAATTCTTATTCTTTTTAAAATTTCACCAGTTTTCCAGTTTTATTCCTTCAACCCTGCTAAATTTGTCTAAAATCTTATTCAATGGAGTGTATTAGTGTTTTTGATATGTTGAAAATCGGTGTTGGCCCATCCAGTTCGCACACCTTAGGTCCATGGCGCGCGGCAATGCGTTTCTTGGATAAATTGGCATTAAAAACCGATATTTCTGAAATAGAAACATTGAAAGTGGACTTATACGGATCACTTTCTCTTACAGGTAAAGGTCATGCTACTAATGTCGCTATCGTTATGGGCTTATGTGGGAACGATCCAAAAACTTATCCTGTAGAAAATATCCAAAGAGATATTGACCAACTAAAAAAAGACAAACTTCTAAAACTCAACAACACACCTTACGCCACTTTTGATTTCGAAAATGATATTATTTTTCACCGTGATTTTCTACCCTTTCATCCAAATGCTTTAACTTTTACGGCAACATTTAATGAAGGTGAAAAACTAAAAGAAACCTACTATTCCATTGGTGGTGGATTTGTCGTTCAAGAAGATAGAAAAAGAGCGAAGAAAAAACAAGAGATTTTCGACACTTACCCTTTCCCTATTTCTAAAGGAGATGAATTATTAGCAGTTTGCAAATCAGAAAACAAACAAATTCACGAAATCGTTTTAGCGAATGAATTATCCGTTCGAAGTATGCAAGATATAGATAAAGGCTTACAAGAAATCTGGAATGTAATGCTCGATTCTATGTATACCGGCTGTCATACTGAAGGTATTTTACCTGGAGGCTTAAATGTTACCCGACGAGCTTATGCGATGCATGAAAAGCTTATTGGAGATCGGAGTTATAATTCACATACCGAATGGTTGGAAAGCATACGAAATACTACAGTAGCTTTTCGACAAATTTTGAAATGGGTTTCTTGCTACGCTTTAGCCGTAAATGAAGTCAACGCATCACTTGGGAGAATTGTAACCGCACCAACTAATGGAAGTGCAGGTGTAATTCCAGCTGTTTTGATGTACTATATGACCATTGAGAATCACCAAGCCGAATTCAAACACATCAAAGAATTTCTACTTGTTGCTAGTGAAATTGGAAGTATTTTCAAAAAAGGCGCTACAATATCTGCTGCAATGGGCGGATGCCAAGCAGAAATTGGTGTTTCAGCAGCAATGGCCGCTGGAGCGCTTACTTCTCTTTTAGGTGGAACACCAGAACAAGTTCTAATGGCATCTGAAATAGCCATGGAGCATCATTTAGGAATGACGTGTGATCCGATTGGTGGTTTAGTTCAAATTCCATGTATCGAAAGAAATGCAATGGGAGCTATTAAAGCCATTAATGCTGCTGAATTAGCGCTTGATGGTGACGCAAGCAAAGCGAAAGTGTCTTTGGATAACGTAGTACAAACCATGTGGGAAACAGCTAAAGACATGAACTCCAAATACAAGGAAACTTCAGAAGGTGGATTGGCAGTAAATGTTGGTCTATCTGATTGTTAATCTGCGGGCAAAATCCTCAGATTTTACTTTTCTTCAAACAAATTCGCGCGCCATTTTCTAAATTAAATTCTGTTCCATAGAATTCGTATTCGCTTGTAGAAGTGAAATTAAATTGGAATGTTGTGATTCAATTTGAGATTAACATCATTTATTCAAATGATTTAATTCGCTGAAATAAATATATTAGAAACTAAGTAACATAAAAAAAGCAACGACTCAAATCGCTGCTTTTAAAGTATTTATCGCTTTTTATTAAGCGTCTAACATTTTTCCTAGTGCATTATCATATATGTCTTTTGCTTCATTGATGAATCCGAAGTGGTTGTCATCCACTACCATTTTACCTTTGGTAACGTGGCCAAGTAAAGTGAAATTTACACCAGAATCAATCATGTATTCGATAAAATCTTCTTCTTTGTCTTCTTCAATTGTAACTACTACTCTGCTCTGAGCCTCCCCGAATAAGAATGCATCCTCCCGGATTTCAGCATCTGAAACGATATCAAATCCTAAGTTTCCAGGGGCTGACATTTCAAATAAAGTAATAAATAAACCACCATCAGCACAATCGTGAACGGCATTAACGATTTCATTTTCAATCAAACCTTTTAGTTTTTCTTGCAATTCGAATTCTGTATCCAAATCGAAGAATGGCGCTGGTGATTCTTTCACACCATGGTAAGAAACCAAATATTCAGATGAAGAAATATCATTTTTAGAATCTCCCAAAATGAAAATCAAATCTCCTTTTTGTTTGAAATCTAGACTCATTACTTTGTCTTTGTCTTCCAAAATTCCGATCATACCAATAGTTGGTGTTGGGAAAACTGGGATTTCAACTCCGTTGATAGAAGTCTGATTGTAGAAAGAAACATTTCCTCCAGTAACTGGTGTAGCGAATTTCAAACATGCTTTTGACATTCCTTTGATGGCTCCAACAAATTGCCAGAAAGATTCTGGATTGTATGGATTTCCGAAATTTAAACAGTTTGTAATTGCAGATGGTATTCCACCTGAACAAACGATATTTCTTGCCGCTTCAGAAACTGCAATCTGTGTTCCAACTTCTGGATCAGCATGTACATAACGTGAATTACAATCCACTGTCATCGCTAATGCTTTATTCGTTCCTTTGATATTAACAACTCCTGCATCCGAAGGACGATTCGTAGTCATGGTTCTTGTTCCAACCATAGAATCGTATTGCTCATAAACCCAACGTTTAGAGGCAATATTTGGATGTGCCAACAGCGCATTTGCCACTTTCACTAGATCATCTGGTTGTTGAATAGAATCGATATTAAATTTCTTGTATTCTTGGAAGTATGCAGGTTCTGTGTATTCCCGTTCATAAACTGGAGCTCCGCCACCTAAAACTAGTGATTCAGCAGGAACATCTCCTACTAATTCTCCGTTCATAAAATAGCGAACTTGTGTAGAATCCGTAACAACACCTATTTCCTCCGCATGTAAATCCCACTTATCAAAAATACGTTTTACTTCTTCTTCATGTCCTTTGTTTACTACAACCAACATACGCTCTTGGGATTCAGAAAGCAAAATTTCGTAAGGCAACATATTTTCTTGCCGCGTAGGAACTTTATCCAAATACACATCCATTCCAACTTTTCCACCTGCACTCATTTCACAAGAAGAACAAGTGATCCCAGCTGCTCCCATGTCTTGCATTCCCGCCACGGCATCCGTTTTCACCAATTCCATAGTCGCCTCAAGCAATAATTTTTCCATGAAAGGATCACCAACTTGAACAGATGGCAAATCAGAAGCTGATTCTTCTGTAATATCTTTTGATGCGAACGCTGCTCCTGCAATTCCGTCTTTACCAGTAGAAGAACCTACAATAAATACCGGATTTCCTGGACCTTTTGATTTCGCTGAAATAATTTTTTTAGAGTCAATGATTCCCGCGGAGAATGCATTTACCAATGGATTTGTGTTATAAGAATCATCAAAAAATACTTCACCTCCAACCATTGGAATACCAAAAGCATTGCCGTAATCGCCAATTCCTTTTGTAACACCTTTCACCAACCATTTCGTTCTATCGCGTTCTATGTTTCCGAAACGAAGTGAGTTCAACTGCGCAATAGGTCGAGCTCCCATTGTAAAAATATCTCTATTGATTCCCCCAACACCAGTCGCCGCACCTTGATAAGGTTCCAAAGCACTTGGGTGATTGTGGGATTCTATTTTAAAAGCACAACCCAGGCCATCGCCGATATCTACTAGACCAGCATTCTCTTCACCTGCTTTAACCAACATGTGCGGACCATCTTTCGGTAATTGCTTCAACCAAAAGATTGAGTTTTTATAAGAACAGTGTTCAGACCACATCACTGAGTAAACAGCTGTTTCCGTAAAATTTGGTGTTCGACCTAAAATTTCTTTGATTTTATCAAATTCTTCAGGTCTCAAACCCAATTCTACTGCTTGTTCTAGTGTTGCTTCTTGTTGTAATGTGCTTTCCATACTGCTTGATTGAACTGCAAAATTAATCAAAATATCTATGTTTAACAGGACTTGTTTCCTCCAAAAGGTGAAGTTTTTCACATAGTTTGATAACAAGCTGTATTAGTGGGGAAACTTTTTATTCCATTTAAAGGTCTTTGTTCCTATCACAGATTCTTAATTTAAACGGAAAACAACTATTCAAAAAATATGTCACCCCTCTGGGGTTTGGTTGTGGTTTACCCTCCCCTAACTGATAGGAATATGTCGTCCCGCTGGGGCTTCTAACTTTGGAAACGCCACTTTTAAAAAGGGAGTCAACTCAACTTATAATTGAATTTAACGAAGGATACCTTTTTCATGAACCAATTTGAAAGATTAAATACTAACAACTGGCGGCACCTCTATTTTCAAATCTTTGCTTAACTTCGCTGCTCAAAAGATATTTAGCGATTATGAATTACGATATTATAGTCATAGGAAGTGGACCAGGTGGATACGTTACAGCGATTCGCGCAGCACAATTGGGCTTAAAAACAGCCATTGTTGAAAAAGAAAGCTTAGGAGGCGCTTGCTTGAACTGGGGTTGTATCCCAACAAAAGCTTTATTGAAAAGCGCAAATGTTTTTGAATATATTAATCACGCTGCTGATTACGGTATTAAAGTAGGTGAACCAAAAGCTGATTTCAGTGGAATGGTTGGTCGAAGTCGTGATGTTGCTGGTGGTATGAGTAAAGGTGTTCAATTTTTATTGAAGAAAAACAAAATTGATGTCCTAATGGGAACTGGGGTTGTAAAACCTGGAAAAAAAGTTGCCGTAACAGATGCCGATGGAAAAGTAACTGAATATGCTGCCGACAAAGGTTTGATCATCGCAACAGGTGCACGCAGTCGTCAATTGCCAAACTTATCGCAAGACGGTGAGAAAATTATCGGTTACCGTGAAGCCATGACTTTAAAAGCGCAACCTAAGAAATTGGTTGTTGTTGGTTCTGGTGCAATTGGAGTTGAGTTTGCTTACTTCTACAATGCGATTGGGACTGATGTTACAGTTGTTGAATACATGCCAAACATCGTTCCTATTGAAGATATAGATGTTTCTAAGCAATTAGAGAAATCATTCAAAAAAGCTGGAATCAATATTATGACTAGTTCATCTGTTGAAGCTGTAGACACGAAAGGTAAAGGATGTGTTGTAACAGTTAAAACTGCTAAAGGAGAAGAAAAAATAGAATGTGATATTGTTCTTTCTGCTGTTGGTATTGAGGCCAACATTCAAAATATTGGCTTAGAAGAAATGGGAATCGTCACGGATAAAGGTCGTATTCTAGTAAATGACTTTTACCAAACAAATATTCCTGGTTACTATGCAATTGGAGATGTTATTCCGACTGCTGCATTGGCACACGTTGCTTCTGCAGAAGGAATTATTTGTGTTGAGAAAATCGCTGGTCACAATCCAGAACCTTTAGACTATGGCAACATCCCAGGGTGTACTTATGCTTCTCCTGAAATTTCATCAGTTGGAATAACGGAAGCTCAAGCAGTTGAGAAAGGTTTCAAAATAAAAGTTGGTAAATTCCCATTCTCTGC